>UMLW01013562.1_pt1 | contig 12029 bp, 13 predicted proteins | sample 1966601 | NCBI WGS metagenome assembly UMLW01 (sample SAMEA4836211, study PRJEB28245) | human gut metagenome | biome: gut microbiome; material: fecal sample | place: Denmark | collected 2008 | reverse complement strand
ACAAATAGTTAGTAGTGTAACGTGTTTCGAAACTGGTTTATAATACTAATTATTAATATAAATTATTGGGCATAGTCAAAATGATTATGCCCATAAATTATTAACGCGATTTAATGTAAGCTGTGACACGTTCCCCGGTTACATTGTCCGAATAGTAACATCTATGCCGATTGATTAAGGCGCATATAACTTCATCTGTTTGCGTATACCCTAGCCCATATCGCCGCATATATGAAAATGCCTGGTCTGTATTCCTAGTATATATCACACGGTCGTCAAGCGGTTCATTCAGCGGGTAAAACATGATATAATAACCATTAGTATATTGTCTTAATTCGCGGCATATATAGCCATCATCGCATTCAATTTGCGCCCTGTCTATAATTTTAAATTCATCACGCGGCGCATGCGGGTAAATCTTAAGCGCCCAATTTCCTTTTCCACCTGTTATACCAACCATTTTAGAATTATTCCATGCGCGGAAATATTTACTGATTTTCGCTTTTGTGGTTTGCTTCTTATTTACCGTGGGAATATAGAACACATTAATAACAACTCCGTCAACATCGTAATGTTTGAAGTCCCCCGGTTGCATTTTACGCGCCGTTTCAAGTAGTCCCATTTCAAGTAAGTACGGCGATGTAATGTCCGTTAAGTTGCCTAATAAGAATATAACAGCGCTGGTTCTGTCACGTATAATCGTGCTGAGTAGGTTGTTGAAGATGATAAATTCATCACGCAAATACATCTTATCAGCCCTCATATACTCATCAAATATAATGAAATCGCCTTTAGGCGCGTTATATGTTGAACGCAAGTCATGTTCTTTATTTATGCCTAAACAAACGCAAAAAGCGTCCGGCGCTTGATCTATAACCTCACCTGTTTCCGGACTGATTTTCACAAAATACCACCGCCGCCGCCAGTATTTCACGTTGTTATATTTGCCGTTGGTTATTTTCTCGATATAACCACCGCCTATTATAACGTCAAACAAATCTTGTGCTTTTGAAGGTGTTAACATATCATCATATTGTCTGATATACTGTATTTGTATTCCGTCAGTGGCATGCCAGCACATACCTAATAAAAGTGTGTTTGTTGTTTTACCTCTGGAACGGCTAGAATTTAATATATTCCAGTCCCCGAATTGATGTCCGGGGATATCTTCAACCGGGTTGAAGATTTTGTTTCCGTCCTTGTCGTATTTAGGAATGTTGAGAGATTTGAAAAGGGATATTGCTGTTTTACTGATACTCATTGTGTTAACTCCTTCCTTTTGTTTATAATAAGTAAGAATCCACTATCTACACGCATACAAAAGCCTACACTATAAATATAGCATGAGCCGTATTCGTGCATAGTTTCCCCGGCAATTATAGCCGTTGTTTCATCGTTGTATTTATGCGCGTTTTTGCCTGAGATGTCAAAAGTTAAATCAGGCTCAAAGCGCTTAAATGCTTCATCGTTTCCGATTTGTTTTGCGAATGTCTTGAATGTGTTTTTAGGTAGTCCAGCCACTGTACATTTTACTTCTAATACACCCTCTTTATTAGGTTCTTCCACGATGTAACGTTTAGCGCCTAATGTCTTAAATCGCTTATACGTTCCTTCATAGTCGAATTTTCCTAGGTTCTTGAATACATTAAAATCAAGCTTGTATGTTTCGCACATACGCGTGTTTACGGACTCTATATGCGCATTGAATCTGTCAAAGTATTCAAATGTGGCATTGTGTTTTATGCTGTCTGTGTCGCTGTAATAAGCATGTTTTCCGAGTGCCGTTATTGCTGTGCATATCGTCAATCTTGTGTAAGCTGTTATGTATATGCCCCAGTATGGCGATAATACAGACTTGCATATTTCTTCATTGTAAGTTGTGCTTCTGGTTTTACCCCACGCACCATCATATGTGACTTCTTCTAGATTCAGCCTTGCAACGCACATACCGTAAAAGCTGTTTAGCTTTCCTTTTATGCTCGTATACATTGCTTTCAAGTCGCTGTTATCCGGGTCAGCTTTTAACTGTTTGCCGATTTCTTCTTTTTGCTGATATACAGCAAATAAGGGTTTTAAGAGATAGTCAGGCAATGGAGCTTTTGCCGCCGCTTTAGCGCCTAATATTTTCATTTCTGAAAATTTGTACATCATGTTGTATATTGCTAAATCTATTTCAGTAATAAACACCGTGATTTTATCGGCATAATATAAACGCCCATTGTCATATTCCGCGCCGCTTTCCTCTATGACTTTGTGCCGACTTTCCAGAACGTGAGCGCCTTTAGCCCGAATATTGTAGAATTCAACTAGCATAATAACCGCAAAACCGCGCTTTATATGTTCGTCTACTCTATTAGCGGGAATAGTTTTAAATGGCGACATAGGATATAACCGATGTGCCATTTCCGCAGGATATGCGCTTTTTAAGTCGTGACTATGGACATTTTCAAGCACTTCACCGCATATGGCGGTTTGAGCGTGGCAAAATGCGCCACGGTATAGCCATTTCATTGTAAAGTTGTATTTATCAACTGTTTGCGGATATAGCCGGGAAACTTTGTCGCAAGCGTTTTTATAGTCCCAGCCATGGAACTGTTTTTTTACAAGACGGCGAACAATTCCGGTTGCTGTGTATGGTATTTTAGCGCCCTGTCGCGTGAACTCATTGTGAAGATATTCCGCATACTCGGACAATATTAAAACATCATTTTCGCAGTATGCAAGTTCCGTTGCTGTAAGTGGCGTTGTACTGCTGCGCGGAATTGAGTAGTCAAGATCGCCCACAAGCTTTTGTGTTCTACAATAATTTTTGGCTAGTGCTTGCAAGCTCATGTTTGTTAATGCCATGGTGTCCCGGAATATAAAGCCGTCAGTCGTTTCAACCTCTAGAGGTTCGCGAACTTCACGCGCAAATATACGCGATAAATTCCCCGCCCGGTATAAGCGCGGCAAAAGAAATGACATTTCAAAACCCATATTGTGAATGCAGATGATGATTTTTCCTGTTAGCTTTTGCCGCAGGATAGCTAGCAAACAGAAAAAATCGTCCCAGATTCGCCCATAGTAAGCGCGTCCATTAATAGCGATTTGCCATATGTACATATACGCGCTTTCGGTCGCTTCATCGTTTGTTGTTTCGATATCAAAACCAATACAAGCCGTGTTAATTTCCTGCCGTGTTTTACCGCGCCCGATAACTTCAACGGCGTTTTTTATTGCTACGCTTTCGAGTTTTTCCCATTGTTCCACTATTTTGCATCTCCTCATCATCTGGGAACGCTTCACCTAATGACATATCAGACAAAATTGCTTGTAAATCGGTTTTCGCTTCTTCTTCATGTTCGTTTTTTACGTTATTATACATCAAGTCAATGTAATGCTGACGTATGCGCCCGAATTCATTAAATACTTTTCGCGGATTACGCTCACCCTTTGTTATATCACTGAGGTTTTGCCCAAATTCTTTATTACCTTCATACTGGTATATATAATCAAGCATATTTTGTATTTCATATGCTTGCAAATGTGCCTTAACACGTTCTTGTATTTCTTCTATACTTGTAAGGTGCTTAACTAATTTTTTGCGTTTTTGTTTATTTTCTTTTGTATCGTCTTTGTAAAAGCGTTTCGCGGTTTTTTTCGCTTCTTCCTCAAGTTCTTTTTTGACGGCTGCGCGATATTCTCCTGCCGTTTGTGGTTTGTATCTTTTTAAAGCGTTTTCAAGATTACTAACCTTTTTTCTGTTTTCCTTTGTGTTTCGTATTTTATAGCGCCCGCCCTCTTTAGAAAATTCAAGCCCGCTTTCGGCAATTGCCCTACTCCATTTAGCTATAATCGGATTGTCTTCAACGCCGGGCGCGTCTTTTGTTAAAAGTCTATTAACTTCTGCCAGTTGTTCATTTATACGCTTTATGTATTTACTTTCCGGGGACTGTTTAAATATTTGTGCCATGTCGTTACTCCTTTAGAGAAAAGGCGGCGTTAACGCCGCCTGTTGAGTTAAAAAGGGTATTCGTCTACTGTATTAGTCTGTGCTTCACCTGGCGGACCTCCTATGCCTTTTGGAGTCCCCGCCGTCGTTTTCGCTCTTGTCCTGTTCTTCAAATGTCAGATATGTGACATCTGTTTCGCTCCATGCGTTTTCATTATCGATGAGTTTCAAAACAGCTGTCTGAACGGCATTACTGATATACGCCTGAGGATACCATTTACTGCCCTGTTCGCGTGCGGGGGTGCTAATAAAGTCACCGTTTTTGCCCTCCACAACTTTACAGTCCTTAATAATAACTGTGTTAGATAGCATGATGTCATAGAAAACATACTCTTCTTTACCCTTGAAAATTCGGCGTTCCAGGAGCTTAACGCCGCCGCCCTCAGCTATTGCATATTCTGTTTCAGTCTTTGAATTGCGTGGCATATATACCTACTTTCTCCCGGCATAACGCCGCCGGGCGCGATGTTTATAATTTGCGTTTATTGTTCGCCAACATGGAGCGGGACTAAAGCGCCCGCGATACTTTAATTAAAAATCCTTGAACATCTGAACACTCTTTTTAAAAGACGGTCATATGTTGTTTCGTAAAGCTGATACAGATATTTATTTGTTGTCTTTTCAAACAGCGCCGCATATTTCAAGCTAGGCACTATAAAAACCTTGACTTTACCTACTGTTATTATCATTGCTTTACACCTCCCACGGATACCGCCCACCATAGTATAATTTTTTATACCTGTTTTGTTTGCTTACTGGAAGCGATACAAACCGCAACCATGCTTTATGTAAGCTTCTAGACTGCTCGGCTTCTGTCTGTCTGAGTGTGCATGCACCCGGATTAGTACAAATACATGGTGTTCCGCGATCCCCGTTTTTACAATTACAAATGCCGTCCGGGTTCTTAAATCTACACATTGTATAACCTCACTTTCTACGCGTTCCGGCGGGGCTTGTGACCGCTCTAAGCCGCATTACCGGAAAGGGCGTTAGCCCTGTCCGTCACTCTGCGTTGCATTTTTCTTTTCGGAATATTCATCGTAAATACACATTCCGTTTTTGCAATCCATGTTTTTAAAAACCACTAATGATTTACCAAAAGCTATATTATTTCTGTAAGCGTATGTTATAACACTTGTCGTCAGCTTGAACAGCAAATAATTGCAACCAGCTTCATTTTCACTAAACTCAAGAGGAACAATTCTTGAAGTTGGTACTGTGTAGCCCATGTGATTTTCAAGTAATTCTTTTGCTAACTTCTTCATTTCGCACTTTGTCATGTTAATACCTCTTTCCTCTGGGCTTTCGCCCTTCCTTATCTTGATTATATTATAACATATAATCTTGAAAATGTGAAATGTTTTTAAAACATGGCGGGTATATCAATTAAGACATACCCGCATTGTTCCACGTGGAACATTACCATGTTAAATATTGAGATACAAACAGTTCTACAACGTAATATACAAGCTGATTTTTTACCCGGAGATTTACTTCACTTTCTAACATCTGTTGTGAAGTTGTAACGCCGATATTTCCTGACCGTGTCAATGTATGCTCTGTATTGTCAGTTGTGTCGTCAGTATCCGTAATATTGCCGCTTTCGGTTGTAGTCAAGTTCCTTGTGAACTTCTCGCCGTTCTCATTCTTGACTGTACCTGAGTTCGTTGTCGTGTCTGCGGTGTCGTTTGTTACTGTACTTGAGCTTGTCGCCGTTGTATCAACGTCCCCGCCGTGCGTTACATTGTTATTTGTCGTTGCTGTGCGCTCATTCGTTGCCGTCCCCGATGAAGAATCATGCCCCACCATTGTTGCGCTATCATACGCACTAACATTGTTTGTATTTCCTGTTGTGCCTTCATCTTTAGTGGTTTCAGATGTAACATTACTGATTGTGCTCGTATCCGTTGTTTTGCCTGTTGTCGTTCCTTCTGTACCCACTGTCCCGGTATGCGTTGCCGTTTCCGTTAAATTGTTTGTTGTCGTTCCTGTCGTTTCCGCTGAGGTTGTGCCGCCTTCATTTACTGAGCCTGTTGAAGTCCGTGTATAATCTCTATCAACAGTCCTTTTATCTGAGCCGCTTTCAATCATGTTATAATTGTCCAACGGTTTATATTCAGCTGTAAGCGCGTTTTTAAGGCGTGTTATATCAGCCGTATGCGTTGCCGCAAATAAACTATATATAGCGGATAGAGCCGCCGCCGCTGTTTCAGTGTCCGCGCTGGCGGCTGTAAAACAGCGCTCATCATATCGGGCTAACTGGTTTTTTACGTCCGCCCCCGCCACAATGACCGCGCCACCGTCCGCGATGTCTGAAAAAGTCATTTCGTCCAGTATCTCATATAGAGGATATTTAAACAGTTTCCGCATTTTCTTCAACCTCCTGGTCGTCTTTGTTCTCATTTGCGGTAAATTCAACACCACGTGCAACACCCTTTTCAACGCTGATATCATAGCCCCATGAACGTACTATATCAAGCTGTCTAGAGCGGCATTCAAGGCGGCTTTCTACAATAGCGGCTGTAGCATTGTCCATGCTGTGAAGCTCAGACACGCTAACTTGCGCCATCTTATTGACACATTCCACAGATAAACCATATTCATTCAGAAATGCGCTTAATAAATCGTCCCGATATCTGGTTAGATACTGTAGCTTGTCTGTGTCTTTAGGGTCTGTAAGTCTGAGTATATCAAACCTTTTAGCGCCGTTGTCAAGCGCGTCTATTTCTCTGTAAGCGGGCGGGACTTTCACAACTGTTTCACCGTCGTTGATAGCCTTTACAACGTTATCCAACGTTAATTTATCCGTGTTATCCGTAGCGGTTACTAGCGCCGTTATACGCGCCCCTCTGAGAACGTTTAATATACTTTTATCACTCTCTACAAAGCGGCTTGCATATGCGCTTATTGTGGATATATCGCCTGTTAACGTGTGATTATTCCATAACACGGCGATATTTTCGCCTACATTTCCGGTATAGGTTTTTCCGTCCAAAGTTGTACCAACATACTGTGATCCGGGTAAATATTCTGTAGATGTGCCCGAATAATTACCATGAATAACAATAGGCGCGCCGTTATCCGGCTTGTATATCGCACACTGTCCGGATTGTATCAAATAGCGTTCGAATATGTAATCAGGTGCAAAATCACAATGCCATATAAACATACGCGCGACATATTCATACAGGTAATTACAATAGTCCGCAAATGTTCGCGCTTTTGGTGTTTCACAAATACTAAAACCACTCATATTAAAATACCCCCCTGTAAAGCTGTTATTATTTCTTGTGCTTCCTGTTCAGTCATATTTGCTGCCCTGTTAAGTTCTACATGAAGTGCTTCCAGATATCCGGTAAAGCTTGACACTTTCCCGCTATAGCCTGCACTATATCCCATATCTGTCGCCCACGATGAAGGCAAAGCCGTGATAGGTCTATTAATTATCAAGTATGGTATCTGTGGCGCATATAGTCCTGCTGTGGGCGTTAACGTTCCTAGACTTTCCGGTCTTATTGCCTGCCCGCCTAAAAGCGTTGAACCCGCATTTACAGCCCCGCCATAAACAGCGGCTACATTTCCAGTAGCTACACCACCCGCAATAGCCCCCGCGCTTGATATAAGTTGTGTCGTTGATTGTAGCACGTTTAATGCAACCTGATTCGCCTGCGAGCCGGAGAGCGGAAAAGCTACACCAAAAGAGCCAGTAAAACTATCAAGCGCATTGCCTAAATCACCAAATCCTTCCCCATCTAATCCTAAATGCGCTGTAACTTGTCTTGTATTGAAGTCGAATGTATATCCAACATTAATAGTATGACCTGTTATACGGCTTGAATCAAGTGAACGGACACCGATATATGGCAGATATATTGATATGCTTGTGTACGGCTCATAGTCAAGATATGAGTTGTAATAAGGCTCTACGTGATATGCACCCATATAATGAAATCTGTTGCCGCTATCCGGGAATATAAGCCCGGTCACTTCACTGTTTATATTGCCGACAATTATTTGTTCTTGCGCTCCTGTCATGTTGAGGGTGTCAGGTCTTAACGGATAATAAGTCAGGTCTACAATATATTCAGCTGGGTTTTCCCAGAGCCTTGAAACGTTATCAAGGAAAGTTTTCTTAAATAAAAACTCCTTGAGTTTTACAAGTTCGTCCGGCGTTATCCAGTACTTTGTATAAGAATTCGGAATGTATGACACTTCCGGGTACTCTACTGTGTCACTGATGTTGTCACCGTCACCGGGTTTGTCGTCAACAGGGTTTGAAGGCTGACCTGGCAAAATGGGTTTTCTTAACCCATCACCGTCAGGGGATTTTACAACATTAATATCCCAGCTCCACGGCAAGCCGAGAGAATCAAAGAATTTTGTCCAATCTGCCTTTTTGCCGTATATAATACAGTCTTCGAATGATATTCTATGTTCATCTGCTGTCCTACCAAGCATTAAAAACTTTAATGGTGCATTACCAAGTAAAGCCAGCCATAAAGCAATATTACTATTTGGAGGCGGTACAATGCATGAAAGCATGTTGACCCATATTGGAATATTTACACCTTTATCAGAATCATACGCTTGTACAACACAAGTTGGTTGATGTTTTATGTTTGTATAGTGTTCTCTATCCCACAATAATGTTTGTTCGTTTCCGTCTGTATTATTAGAATAATAGGAAACATATTCAAACATAATATCATCATCTTCAAAACTAAAATCCCTAAATAATGAAGCACCGGGCGCATAATAACGGATATCTTTTTGAGTATCTAAAACATATACTTCCGGTACTACATTTGAAAAAGAGTATATATTAGACGCACCGGCATGGGAAACGTAGCTAGATTGAAACGCTTTAGCACTCATCATTTCCGGATAAAATCTAGGGAAAATGTCTTCTGAGTTCTGCTTTATTTTGCCTATTTCACTTAAAGTTGAAATTTTACAAAAAGTATTATATTTATTCGTAAAAAATTCTTGTGTAGAATATAAAGTTCTATCAAAGCGCACGGTTTTAGAACACATATAACGATAATTAATATAACTGGTATCAATTATGCTATTAAATCTAAAAGAAAGCCCATTAGCTAAACCAAAGTTATGCAACGCCGTAAGACCTTGCATAATATAATTAGGATTCTGTATGCGTATGCGCTCCGCTGTAGTGTTCCAAGTATCTTGCATTGTTCCCATATGTTATCCCCCCACTGTCACGGTTGCTGATACTGTGTTGCTAGGTTCGCCAAGAGCAAAGTTACTGAATGCACGAACGTAATACATGTAAGTGCCTGATACTTCTATCAAGTCATCATATAGCTGAACAGCTGGCATAGCTATGACTTTATAATCAGCTTCGTTTTCACCCTTGCGGTATACATAGTACTTTTCAGCACCCTCAACCTTTGTCCATGTTAATGATACCAAATTGTCATTGATAACTGGAGTGTTCAGAGTTATAGAACCGCCCGGAGCTTCTCCACGCCCATTGATAACTGTAAGCAATATCGATGGGCTTGTGCTGTCAATAACATCTGAACCAAATTTTCCGGTTGCTGTTATACCCCCGGTTAAACGTTTGTATAATACGTTACGTTTCGCCAACAGTGGTATTGAATCCGGTAACAACTTATTGCCGTTGTTCGTACTCCGTGAAGCTATAACCGTGCTATCTTTTATAGCCGCCTTCCAACTCATAAGCACATCAACACGCAATGTATATTCGACAAGTTTTCCGATTAATACGCCTTTTCCGTTAAGATAATAATATCTGTTAAAATCGGGAATGTAGACATAATTAAACGCTGTACTTATATAAGACGGTGACAAGCGTATAACTGGTGTTATAAAGTCCGTGTTATCTTTTAACGTTACCGTTATTGTTGCTACTTCTATAACCGTCTTATTAAGTTTATTCGGCGGGTCTGTCGTCTGTAAAAGCTGTATATCCATATTTACTCCTTTATATACGTTGCACCCCGGCTAATGCCGAGGTGTAACATATTGCCGCTTAATTCAGTGTGAATATAATAGCCGTGTTCCTCGTGTCTATCCAGTACCGCACATTGAAGTCGCGGAAAATTGTGTAAAAATCACCATCGGCATTATAAGCCGTGCGCGGTGAAATCGGTGTCATGGTGTAACCTACAGCATAGCGATCGTAGTACATACCAACAACATAATCGAGTGCTTTGTTATTAGCCGCGCTCGGCTCAGCCGTTGCATCACCGTCATTATAAATAATGTGGCAACTGTTTTTCAGAGTAGGCACTAGGCTGTCTGTCTGAGCGTTCCAGAAAGGTGTATCAACGTTTACACCCCCGAAATCGCTATCAAGTTTCAGCGAGTTCAGACGATTTTTGAAAATGCTGTTGAGAATACAAACAGAACTTTCACGAGTCTGCCATGTTGAAATTGTACCGTCATTGTACTTCTTATTCATGAATTTGGCGGCACTTGTAATGTTTGCGATTGTTTCGCGCGCCCACTCCATGAAGTACCTATTATATATACAGTTCTCCGATGTAACTGTAACCTGCTCGCCTTCAGTCCATGTTGTTGCTTCCTTACCAATTGTGCCCGTGCTCTTACTCTGTGCAACAGAACCATCTGTCAACATGGTATTATACATAGTGACAAGGTTGATTGCTTTACCCTTTATTCCTAATTCAGAAATAAGGTTGTGTTCAAGCGCTGAACTGTTGCGACGTATGGTGTTATCAAGCCACGTTTCAATAAGCGCGACAAGGCGGCTGACGTTCTCGGGACTGTCAAAACACTTCTTGTACATCTGATTCGGGATGCTTTTTGCAATGCTCCAATTAGTATCTTTTTCATAGATTTTTGTATTGAACGCTGTACCGAAAAATTTGTTTACATCGTTGTAAACCTGACCATCAACCAGATTATAAATATGGCTGTCGCGTGTTTCGGTTGTGTCACTCTTGATTGACTGGAGAATGCCGCCGTACTCCTGAGAATCTACAAAAAGCGGTAATTCCTCGGGCGAATAACCGCGGCTGTCGATGTAAGTCTTAACGGCAGCGGCAAACTCATTAAGGTATGTTTTGAACTGATCGGCGGTCATTGCATTGATAGCTGTACCCAAATCGCAAATGTTGTCTAGATTCGGATTGACCGTGTAATCATCGCCCATTATAGCGGGTACGATTGACGAATTTAATGTTTTTGATATTTCTACGAGTGTCATACGTTATTACCTCCTGTCGTATCCTTATCATCTTTTACCCCGGCTTGTGTACCAAAATAAAAGATAACTATCATCTTGTAAACCTCCGCAAATATTTGCGGAACGTCCTGAGCCGTTAAGCTAAGAATCAGAAAACCCACAGTCAAAAGCACTGTCACTATGCTTTTCACTGTTAATAGCCGCTGTAGCCTATAACTCATTATACAACCCCCTTTGTAATCATGCGATGAAGTTCTCGCCATTCATCTTCAAGATATGAATAGAATTCAGGGCACTTCTTCCCTGTTAAGTCATAGTGACGGACAACTTTTTCGGACGGGATATCCCATTTCCGCATTAAGCGCCGCACAAGTTCACGCAAATTAGCTATTGTCGTAAGTTCAAACCGACCGTCGGAATCACAATAGCACACCTCAATATTGATTATGTGCTCATTATGCCCGGACACACCATACGACATAAAACCCGCCGGAATAAGGCAAATAACCTCGGTACAATCAACCGCATAATTACACGACTGATTATAACCGCCGTTGTTATTTACAAAGCATTCCGCAAGCCGCTCAGCTTTACAACCTGGTACAGCTGTGTAATGTATTACGATGGTGTCCGGCTTTATCCTTTTTCCGGGGTTGTTACCCTGTTTCGGTATAAGCTTTGAACGTATTTTGAATGACATTATATCACCTCCCTCATTATACATTTTAACATAATATAATATTAATGTCAATACTTTTGTAAAATTAAATTTACAAATTTGTTCCACGTAGAACAATGAAAGTTTCGAAACAGGCGAAACACGTTACACTACTAACTATTTGT
>UMLW01019617.1_pt1 | contig 12182 bp, 9 predicted proteins | sample 1966601 | NCBI WGS metagenome assembly UMLW01 (sample SAMEA4836211, study PRJEB28245) | human gut metagenome | biome: gut microbiome; material: fecal sample | place: Denmark | collected 2008 | reverse complement strand
AAGGGCGGGCATTTCGCCGCGTTCCCGCCGAAGCTGGCGGAAACCTGCATTTTGGCGGGCTGTCCCAAGGGCGGCATTGTGCTTGACCCGTTTTTCGGCAGCGGCACGACAGGGCTTGCGGCAAAAAGCCTTGACCGCCATTACATCGGCATTGAACTGAACTATGACTATTGCACCCTTGCAAGGGCGCGGATCGGAGGTGAAACGAATTGAGCAAAAAGCTGAAACCCCGCGATAAAATTACGCAGAAAATGAGCCGGGACGGGCTTATCGAGGTCAACGAAACCGCAGGCACCGCCGAGCTGGTCAGCGGGCGCGAGCAGGACGCGGATTTTTCCAAGAAGCCCGAACAGGCGGCGCAGGAAGCCGCGCAGCAGCTTCCGCACCCATCCGGCGGCGCGGCAGCTCGTCCCCATACCCCGGAGCTTTCCCCGAAGCGGGACGACGCCGCAGCCGAGCGTGTTTTGGAGCATATCAACGCCGCCCATACCCGCGCAGCATCCAAAAAGGCGATAAAGCGGGCGCAGCGGGAAGCGGTGGCAAAAACAAAGACCTCACGCCTGCAATTCACCGAGGAAGAACGGGCGACGCCGGAGCTTCAAAAGGCGATCCGCAAATCGGAAAGAGCCGCCGACCGCTTGGAGGAAGCGCGGGCGGCTATTCCGAAAAAGAAAGTCTTGACAAAAGAGCGCACCTTTGACGAAGCCGCAGGCAAGGGCAAAACCCGCCTGCGCTTTGAGGAAAAGGAAAAACCCATACCGGGCGGCAGGCAGCAGCATAACCCCCTCTCCCGCCCTATGCAGGAGGTCGGCGTTTTCGTCCACAATAAGATACATTCCGTTGAAAAGGACAACTCCGGCGTGGAGGGAGCGCATAAGAGCGAGGAATTAGCCGAGCGCGGCATCCGGGCTGGGGCGCGGCAGGTGCGAAAGAGCCGCCGCAGCCGCAAGCTGAAACCCTACCGAGCGGCGGCAAAAGCGGAAAAAGCCGCATTCAAGGCAAACGCCGATTTTCAGTATCAAAAGGCGCTGCACGACAACCCGCAGCTTGCCGCGTCTAACCCCGTTTCCCGGTTTTGGCAGAAGCAGCAGATCAAGCGGCAGTATGCAAAGGCGGTACGAACGGGCGGCGCAAAATCCGCAAGGAAAGCCGCAGAAAACACCCGCAAGGCGGCGAAGAAAACCGCCGAAGCGACGAAAAAGACCGCCGCCTTTGTAGGGCGGCATTGGAAAGCCTTTCTGATTGCCGGGTGTGCGCTGTTGCTGTTCATAATGATTTCAGCCGGGATCTCTTCATGTTCCAGCCTGTTTTCCGGCGGCATTACCTCCGTTATCAGCACGTCCTACGTTTCAGAGGATGCGGATATGCTTGGTGCGGAAGCTGACTATGCAGCCCTTGAAGCGGAATTGCAAAGCAGGATAGACAATATCGAGCGCGACCATCCGGGCTATGACGAATACCGCTACGACTTGGACGACATTGAACATGACCCGTATGTGCTGACATCTATCCTTACCGCGCTGCACCTTGAATACACCCGCGCCGAGGTACAAAGCACCCTTGCCATGCTCTTTGAGCGGCAATACACGCTGACGCTCACCGAGGAAACAGAGGTGCGCTACCGGACGGAAAGGCGAACGGGCAGCTACACCGATGCAGAGGGCAACACCCAAACCTACACATATACCGTCGAAGTTCCCTATAATTATTACATTCTCAACGTCAAGCTGGAAAACTTCAATCTGTCGCATCTGCCTGTCTACATTATGACCGAGGAACAACTATCCATGTACGCTGTGTATATGTCCACCCTTGGCAACCGCCCCGACCTGTTCCCGCACAGTGCATATCCGAACGCTTCCACCCTGCGGGAGCCAACCTATTACGAAATACCGCCCGAAGCATTGGAGGACGAAACCTTTGCGGCGATCATCGCCGAAGCGGAAAAGTATTTAGGCTACCCCTACGTCTGGGGCGGCAGCAATCCAAACACTTCCTTTGACTGTTCGGGTTATGTGTCTTGGGTTATTAACCATTCCGGGTGGAATGTGGGGCGGCTTGGAGCGCAGGGGCTTTGCAATATCTGCACTCCCGTAACAGGCGCACAGGCAAGACCGGGCGACCTTATCTTTTTCAAAGGCACTTACGACACCCCCGGTGTTTCGCACGTTGGCATTTATGTGGGCGATGGCATGATGATACATTGCGGTTCGCCCATCTCCTACGCAAACATTAACACCACCTATTGGCAGAAACACTTTTACGCCTACGGGCGGCTGCCGTAAAAAATGAAAGGAGTATTACGAAATGACAAACAGTAAAATTGACCGCATTGAAAAGGAAATGCAGAAAACGAGGGAGAAAATCACCGAGTATCAGAACAGGCTGAAAGAGCTTGCAATGCAGAAAACCGAAGCGGAAAACCTGCAAATCATCGCTCTTGTGCGCTCCATGCGCCTGACCCCCGCAGAGCTTACCGCCCTGCTTTCCGGCGAGCCGATCCCCGGCATTGCCGCCGCAGGGACAGACTACATGGAACAGGAGGAAACCGAAGATGAAGAATAAAGGCTTTTTCAAAACAGCCGCCGCCCTGCTTGCCGCCCTTGTCCTCTTGGGCGGCTTTTCTGTTACCGCCTATGCAGATGGCGGCGATTACTACGACTATGAGGACGAATATAGCGAGGAAGTCACGGGCGGCATGGAGCCGCAGCCCCTTACGCCGGACGGTAATCTGTCGCTGATTGACGACATTGAGGGAGAAGCAGCCGAGGACAAGCAGTTTATCATTGTGCAGAGCAAAAACGGCAACTACTTTTACATCATCGTTGACCGCGCCGCCGAGGGCGAAAACACCGTACATTTTCTCAATCAGGTGGACGAAGCCGACCTGATGGCGCTCATGGAGGGCGACAGCGGCAAGGCGCAGGCTCCCGCCGTTTGCACCTGTAAGGACAAATGCAAGGCGGGCGCAGTCAATACCGCTTGCCCGGTATGCTCTGTCAATATGACCGAATGTGCAGGCAAGGAAGCCGTGCCGGAGCCGGACGATGCGCCGCCGGAGAAAGAAAAAAGCAATGCGGGCGGGCTTGTGATCTTCCTTGTCGTTACCCTGTTTGCCGGTGGCGGCGCGTTCTACTACTTTAAGATTATGAAGCCGAAGCAGGGTATCAAGGGCGACACCGACCTTGACGATTTCGACTTTGACGATTACGGCGAGGACGAGCCGGAAGCAGGCAGCGAGGAACAGGAGGACGAGGAATGAGGTTAGTCATTGCAGAGAAGCCGAGTGTGGCGGCGGCACTTGCCGCCGCCCTTGGCGTAAAGAACAAAAAGGACGGATATATGGAGGGCGGCGGCTACCTCATTTCATGGTGCGTGGGGCATTTGGTGGAGCTTGCGGAAGCCGCCGCCTATGGGGAGCAGTACAAAAAGTGGAGCTATGACAGCCTGCCGATCCTGCCGCAGCCGTGGCAATATACCGTATTCAAAGACAGGCAAAAGCAGTTCAAAATCCTAAAAGACCTCATGCGCCGCAGCGACGTTTACGAGGTTGTCAACGCCTGCGACGCAGGGCGCGAGGGCGAGCTGATTTTTCGCCTTGTCTACCATGCGGCGGGGTGCGATAAGCCCTTTTCCCGCCTTTGGATTTCTTCTATGGAGAAAAACGCAATCAAAAAGGGCTTTGCGGAGCTGAAACCCAGCGAAGCGTATGACGCGCTCTATGCGTCGGCTCTGTGCCGCGCAAAAGCGGACTGGATCATCGGCATCAACGCCACCCGCCTTTTCTCCGTCCTACACGGCAAAACCCTAAACGTGGGGCGAGTGCAGACGCCGACCTTAAAAATGCTTGCAGACAGGGACGCGGCGATCACCTCTTTCAAGAAAGAAACCTACCATATCGTCCGTCTTGATGTGGGCGGCGCGGAAGCGGCAAGCGAGAGGATCTCCGACGCCGCAGATGCGGAAGCCCTCAAAATGGCTTGCGAAGCGTCGCAGGCCGTTTGCATTTCGGTGAGATGTGAGAGGAAAACCGAGCAGCCGCCCCGCCTGTTTGACCTTACGGGCTTGCAGCGGGAAGCCAACCGCATTTACGGTTACACCGCAAAGCAGACCCTTGACCTTGCACAAGCCCTTTACGAAAAGCGGCTGCTTACCTACCCGCGAACGGACAGCAATTTTCTCACCGACGACATGGGCGATACGGCGGTGCATATCGCCGCGCTGCTTGTCGGCAAGCTGCCCTTTATGAAAGGCGCGGCGTTTACGCCGGACATAGCCCGGACGCTTGACAGCAAAAAGGTGTCCGACCACCACGCCATTATTCCGACAATGGAGCTTGCGAAAGCAGACCTTGCCGCGCTGCCGGAAAGCGAGAAAAATATCCTCACCCTTGCCGGGGCGCGTCTGCTGTTCGCCGCCGCCGAGCCGCACGTTTTTGATGCGGTAACGGCGGTGTTTTCCTGTGCCGATACCGAGTTTACGGCAAAGGGAAAGACGGTTCTTTGCGACGGGTGGAAAGAGCTTGAACGACGCTACCGGGCGACGCTGAAAGGAAAGCCCGACGCCGAGGGTGACGAGGAAAACGAGCTTATTTTAGATGTGCCGACCTATGCCGAGGGACAGAGCTTTGACAGCTCCGCCGCAAGAGTTACGGCGCACGACACGCAGCCCCCGAAGCCGCACACGGAAGCAAGCCTGCTTTCGGCTATGGAACGTGCCGGAAGCGCAGACACCGATCCGGACGCAGAACGTAAGGGGCTTGGCACTCCCGCTACCCGCGCCGCTGTGATTGAAAAGCTGGTCAAATCCGGCTTTGTGCAGCGCAAGGGCAAACAGCTTATCCCAACCAAAAACGGCAACAATCTTGTTTGCGTTCTGCCCGATACGCTGACCTCTCCGCAGCTTACCGCCGAATGGGAAAACGCTCTGACGCAGATTGCAAGGGGCGCAGCCGAGCCGGAGGACTTTATGCGGGGCATTGAAGAAATGGCGCGGGAGCTGGTGAAAGCCTATCCGTTTCTTTCCGAAAATCAGAAAGACCTGTTCAAAGAGGAAAAGGCGGTGATCGGCAAATGCCCCCGCTGCGGCGGGAACGTCTGCGAGGGCAGGAAAAACTACTACTGCGAAAAGAAGGACTGCGCCTTTGTCATGTGGAAAAACGACCGCTTTTTCGAGGAACGCAAAACCGCCTTTACCCCGAAAATCGCCGCCGCGCTGCTTGCGGGCGGCAGGGCGAAGGTCAAAAGGCTGTATTCCCCGAAAACGGGTAAAACCTATGACGGAAGCATTGTATTAGCCGATACGGGCGGGAAATACGTCAACTACCGTATCGAGCTTGCGAGGGACAAAGAACTTACGCAGCAAGCATAGGAAAGGGGTACCCTTTCCGTAAAATCCCCGTTCTGACGCTACGCGCAGAATGGGGATTTTGCTTGTACCCTCACAGGCTATCGCCTGTTGGGGCAGACCCTTGGGAAGTTTCCCAAACCCTCTGTAACGATGAAAGGAGGCGTAAGTTATGCAGAACAAGCTGAAAGCAGAACTGACCGCCGCCCTGATGCTTCTTGATACCCGCAGTATGTCATTTGATATGCGGGAAATCGACAACCGCCGCTTTATGTTCTCCCCGCAGACGGGGGAGCTGATTTTAGGCAGACAGTATAGGGGCGGGCAGCTATACAAAAGCCATGCCGAGGAACACTTTGACAGCGGGGCGAAAGCCCCTTTCGACAGCTTTATCCGGGGCTGGATCGGCACAGGCAGGGACTACCCGAACAGTGTTATCCACTTCGCCCCGAATATTGGCACAGACAATATCCCCGCCTTTGACAATGCGTTTTCCACCCTGCAAATGTTCAGCGAAAACGGCGCGGCGGGAGATACCGTTGTGCGCGGCTTTGGGCGCAAGTGGGAGCAGCCGCTAAAAGACATCATCACACCAACAAAAGAAAGGAGCAAAACCGTGAGCGAACAGGATAAGAACTATTCCAGCTATGATTTTGACAGGCTGGAGGTAGCAAAAAAGCTGGTAATTGAGCGAAGCATCTATTTTGAAAGTGAGAAAGCGGATATTTCCGCGCTGACCGGGCTTTCTCTTGCGGAGCTGACACGGCTGCGGCAGGAGAGCGCGGTAGCGGAGCAGGCTGTCTTTGACAGGCTGAAAACGGAGGCAGCCGCATGGGAGCAGCAGGCGGGCAACACCCGCTTTCTTGAAAAAGCCATCGAGTATGTGCAGACGCCGCCCGTCAAGCACACATCCAACAAATGGGAGAAAACAGATTATGAATGGCAGCTCCGCAGCAACGCAGTCTATCAGATGCGCTATCACGTTTATGAAAACACCCGCTATGACAGGCAGGCGCAAAAATCCGTGCCGTATTCATGGAGCCTGACATGGAGTGTCCGCACCAACGGACCGATCCATGAGCAAAACGTAAAAATCGCCGGACAGGAGCGCAAGACCTTTTCAGACAAGGCGGCAATGGAAAAATACCTTGCCGGACGCATCAAGGCATACGACCGCCTGTTTACCGAGACTATGCCGCCCGTTCCGAAAGAATACGCGGAGCCGTTCAAGGTGAATGGGCTGCTGCTTCCGGGTTATGCCATTGAGGGCGAGCCGCCGCAGCACACCGCGCCCCAGCAGGCAGCGCAGCCGACGCACATTGACCCGGAAAAGGTTGAAATGGATGCCGCCGCGATGCAGGCAGCGCCCCTTACTGTCGAGCCGCCGCAGCCGCAGCCCGTTATCCCTATCAACCTTACCGCAGAGAAGCCCGCCGAAAAGCTCAAGGAGATTACCGACCGCTTGGAGCAAGGCATTACGGAGCTGTTCGACAGCGAACGCTACAAGGAGTATCTGCGCGTCATGTCGAAGTTTCATAATTACAGCTTCAACAACACCCTATTGATCGCCATGCAGAAGCCCGACGCTTCCCTTATCGCGGGCTTTACCGCTTGGAAAAACCAGTTTCAGCGCAACGTCAAAAAGGGCGAAAAAGGCATTAAGATTATCGCCCCGTCGCCGTTCAAAATCAAGCAGGAAACGGAGAAAATCGACCCGCAGACCCAAAAGCCCGTGATCGGCAGGGACGGAAAGCCCGTCACCGAGGAAAAGGAGATCACTATACCCGCCTACAAGGTGGTGTCCGTCTTTGACGTGTCCCAAACCGAGGGAAAGGAATTGCCGGATATTGCCGTGGACGCGCTGACAGGCGATGTGGAGCAGTACAGTGATTTTTTCGCAGCCCTTGAAAAGACCTCTCCCGTCCCCATCGGCTTTGAGAAAATCGAGGGCGGCGCACACGGCTATTATCACTTGGAGGACAAGCGCATCGCGCTTGACGAGGGTATGAGCGAGCTGCAAACGCTCAAAACCGCCATTCACGAAATCGCCCACGCAAAGCTGCACGATATTGACCTGAACGCTCCCAAAGACGAGCAGCAGCCCCGCGTAGACCGCCGCACCCGCGAGGTGGAAGCGGAAAGCGTCGCCTACACCGTTTGCCAGCATTACGGGCTTGATACGTCGGACTACTCTTTCGGCTATGTTGCCGGGTGGAGCAGCGGGCGGGAGCTTGCGGAGCTGAAAAGCTCCCTTGAAACGATCCGCTCTGCCGCCGCAGACATCATCAACAGCATTGACGGGCATATCGCAGAGCTGCAAAAGCAGCACGAAGCCGAGAAAGCCGCGCCCGATCTTGCCGCCGCGCAGGAGGCACAGAGCGAAAAAACCGACCCACCCCTTACGGACTTGCAGAAAAAAGCCGCCGCAATCGCAGAGAAATATGAGGCACTTTCCACACAGGAAAAAATCGGGGTGATCGCGCAGGCGTTCGGCGGTACTGCGGGCAGGATTGAAACGTCGCCCTGTACGGGAAAATGGCGCGGCACAAGCGATATATCCATCCGCTTTGATAACGGCGCGTCCCTGTTTCTCGGCAACCGCCTTACGCCGAAAGCAAAGACCGCAGCGGTACAGCGGGAGCTTGTCAACGATACCCTGCTGCGGTACAACCCGGAGATCGTCAGCGTGGCAAAGGAAGCAGCTCTCGCTTCCCTCATGGAGCGCGAAGCAAAGGACAATGCCATTGCCGCGCAGAAGGGCTTGAAGCCCTACACCCTGCTCAACGTCGAGTTCAACGACGGTGCGGACGGTCAAAGCAGCGGATATATGGGCTGGTACTATGTAACACTGGCGGTGGACGGAAACATCTGCTCCCATATCGAAACCGGGCTGAATTACGACATCGCGGATGGCAAGGTGAGTGCAGAACCAACACGGGAGAAATACTTTGCGGCGGGCGCGTTGAAGGATAGTGAAGTGGACTATGTTTTCAACAACGTCGGCTTTTCCTCTGCTTCCGGGCTGTATGCGCTACCCGTCAGCGATGCCGTTTTGCAACGTGCCGAAAAGACGCTTGCGGAGCGCACAAAGGCGCAGGAGCCGGACAGGGACAGCTTTTCTATTTACCAGCTCAAACGCGGCGACGAAACGCGGGATTTGCGCTTTGAGCCTTACGACCGTCTGAACGCAGCGGGACACACGGTTGATCCGGCGAACTATGACCTGATCTATTCCGCGCCCCTTGCACCGGGTACGAGCCTTGAAGCTATTTTTACCCGCTTTAATATCGACCACCCGAAAGACTTTAAGGGACACAGCCTTTCCATTTCCGATGTGGTGGTGCTGCATCAGAACGGGCAGGACACGGCGCATTACGTTGACAGCATCGGCTATCGACAGACGCCGGAGTTTTTGCAGCCGCAGAATTATCTAAAGCACGTTGAGGATATTGTGGAGCAGAACGACAACAATTTTGACGGTATCATCAACAACACGCCGCAGACGCCCACCGTCGGGGAATTGGAGCAGAAAGCAAAGGCGGGTGAGCCGATTTCCCTGATTGACCTTGCGAACGCCATCCATGCCGATAAGGAGCGCGGCAAAGAGGAAAAGCCCTCGATCCGGGCGCAGCTTCGGGCGGCAAAGGAGCAGACCGCCCAAAGAAAGGCGCAAAGGAGCAAAACGCAGGATTTGGAAAGGATCTGATCGTATGCAGAAGTTTGAAAACATGGATATACTGGCTTGCCTTGATGCGGTGATGAAGCAGAACACTGGCTTTTATCAAAGCGATTTTGAGATTGACAAGAAGATCATTCACGAGGCTGCTGCAAGCCCCGACCGTGAGGACAGGACGCTTTTGTGGCTCTCCCGCCCGTCCGGGACGCATTGCTTCCGGGAGCGCGACGTTTTTCTCAAAGACACCCGCCCATACAACACATGGAAGTTCCACGGGGAGCAGACACGCGACCGTATTCTTGCCTATGCCGTGGAGCTGACGGGCAGGGAGCGCGGCAAAATCCGGGGAAATCTCTATGAGCTGGACTATGCCACTCATTTCCGGCACGTTCGGGAGCAGGCGCTTCCCGCAGACACCGTAACGCTTTTCTATGAGCGCGGCGAGCGCAGCCAGCCGACAGGCAAATACTTTAGCGGTTCACCCGATCCGCAGTATGGCGCGTTTCTTCGCTTTGAGGTGCAGCCAAACGCCCCCGAAGCCCTGCGCGATCTTCTGCAAGAGGAACGGCGCAGCCGTGAGCAGCTTTCGCCGGGGGACTTCAAGACGCATATCGCCGCCCTGCGCGACGGGCTGATTGAAGCCGAAGCGCGGCGCATTGTAGCCGATATGAGGCGGCTTTACAACCCCAACAGCCCGAACAAAACCCACTACATGACAGAGCTTGCCCCGGCGTTTATGATGCTTGCATCGAGCCGGGACGTTGACCGCCTTTTCTCGCTGCTTCCCTATAAGACGCTGACCTTTTCCAAAATTGAGGGCAGGCACGGCATCTATGCGCTGATCGACAAGAACGAAAACCGCGACCGGGATATTCGCAAGCCCCACCCCTCTATCCGGGCGCAGCTTGCCGCCGACAAGAAGAAAGCCGCTCCGAAGCGGGCAGCGAAAACAAAACATCACGAAATGGAGGTATGAGCATGAACCGATTTACCGTTGAGGAAACAAATCTTATCAGCATCTACATCGCCGATACGCGCAGGGAGCTTATCGGCGAAATGACGGGTGCGCTGCCCTATATGGACGGTGAAATGCGCGAGCTTGCCTTGCGTACCCTTGCGAAGCTCCGCGCCATGAGCGACGCCGACTTTGCCGTTCTCGCCGTATCTGCCGCCGACGAAGTATGAGCGGGCTGAAACGGATGACGCCGCAGCAGAGCCGCAAAGCGAACGCCCTTATCAAGAAAACCTGCTGCAACTGTATGGGCGGGAACTGCATTTTGCTGGACGATGGGGACGAGTGCGTTTGTCCGCAGCTCATTTCCTATTCGCTTCTTTGCAGATGGTTTCAAAACGCCGTACTTCCCGCCGACAAGCTGCTTTACGCGGAGCTTTATCAAGCCGAGGACAGGCGGCGGTGCGCCGAGTGCGGCGCGGCGTTTGCATCCACCTCAAACAGCGTCAAATACTGCCCGGACTGCCGCAAGCGGATCACCCGCAGGCAAGCCGCCGAGCGGATGCGGAAACGACGCGCCCGCGTTACGCAGTAGGCGCGAAAAAGCCCTTATGCCATGCCGCTTTTCAGACGCGATTTGAGCATGACAGGGGATTTATACCTAAACCCGCAAAAACAGTGTTCTACTGCGTAACAGATACTTAAAGCAGCACCCACGAAAAGACGGGGCGCGGTGGCCATCATCGGCTGCCGCGCCCCGTTCTCTTTTTTTGCTTATTCCTCGCCGATTTCTGCTACGCCGACCCTGCCGACGTTTAGAAGCCGATATATCGTTAGAGGGATATACCATGCCGCGACCGCAAGCCGCCATATCAGAATGACGCCGCCAATCAAGCCGCCCACAATGAAGTTGAGCGCAACGACGCCCACCGTGCCGGAAAGGTCAAAGCCGCGTGGGATAAGCCACACGAACATACGGCGTATGCCAAAGGGGATGCCGCAGCACAGCCACACATAAAAGTAGTTCGTTGCCCCGTCCTTTGTGAATACCAGTGTAGCCCAATAAAACAGCACTCCGGCAATCAGAACGGTCAAAACCGTTTTCTTAAAAAAGTCTTTCCAAATCTCACCTCGCGTCATAACCTCACCTCTGTTTCGTAAAAATATGGATAGCGTTCAGCAGTCCTACATTGGGATAGTTTCATCATACCATGCTTTTTCGGAGATTTCCACACAATCCGCATTTATCCGCGCACATTTTCCTTGCCCCGCTCCGGCTCACTTTCACGCCGTAAAATACTGTCGATGTTCCGCTTGATAACGTCGTACTCCTTGACCTGCTTTTTCAGCCTGCCATAGTCGGCGTAGAGCTTTTCTTTCTGCTCTCCGAGCGCGGCATATTCCGCTTGCAGCGCGGCGACGTTGGGGAGCTTGCCGCCGACCAACGCGGGCTTGACCGCTTTTGCGGCGGCTTCAAAGAGAATTAAGCTGCTTTCGTGGGCGGCGCGGTACGCCGCCTTATCCTTTGCCGCCCGGTACGCTTCATAGACGGGTTTTGTCTTTTGATACGTCGAAACATTCTTGATTAAGACCGCCATATCCGCAAGCCGCCGTTCGACGCCCTTTAATGCGCCTGCCGCCTGTTCGTTTGCCGCGTTCACTTCCGCGATTTTTGCGGAAAGCTCTGCATAGCTGTCAATCCTGTTTTCCGTGAGGAAGTTCAGCGTCCTTGCCGCCTGTTTGAGATTGTGGATTTTCGCCCAATGCTCATAGCCCCGGCTTTCCTGCGCCTTGATGCTGTTCTGAATGTCGATAACAAGGGAGATACCGCCGCGCTCCTGCTTCGGGGCTTTGGCGGCGCGGGTGCGCCTGCCCTTGATGCGCTCCGTTATGGCTTCCTCTGTATAATCCGCGCCGAGCGTTTTCAGACGGGTAAAGCGTTCCTGCCCCGGTGCGCGGCAAGATATGTATTTACCGGGCTTTATCTCATAGCCCGCAGCTTGCAGCAGTCGCAGAAAATCGGCAAAGTCTGACGCTTGCGGGATAAGCGCGTCAACGGCAATTTTCAGCTTGCCTTTCCAGCTTGTACCCGTCTTTTCCGCTTGGTACTCCGCATAGCTCTTTCCCTTGCTGCCCCTGCCGGGGACAACGACGGACAAGCCGTTTTCCCGACACAGCCTGTCGCTGATGTTGCGTATGCCGTAATAG
>UMLW01031281.1_pt1 | contig 12762 bp, 29 predicted proteins | sample 1966601 | NCBI WGS metagenome assembly UMLW01 (sample SAMEA4836211, study PRJEB28245) | human gut metagenome | biome: gut microbiome; material: fecal sample | place: Denmark | collected 2008 | reverse complement strand
TGTATCTGCGCGACGGATACATATTCACGTCTCGCGGTTGCACGAAAGAATGCTGGTTTTGCTCTGTACCACGCTGCGCACACGGAGAAATCAAAGAGCTGCCGATTGTGGATGGATGGAACATCCTTGATGATAACATTTTAGGCACGTCCGAACGGCACTTTCTGGCAGTTTGCGAGATGCTTAAGAGGCAAGCACATCCGGCGATATTTACGGGAGGCTTGGAGCCAGCACTTTTGCAGCAGTGGCAGGCGGATTTGCTGCGCGAAGTGAAACCGGCCCGCATTTACACGGCCTACGATACAAAAGACGATCTGGAACCGCTGATCGAAATGGGACGAAAATTCCGCGCGGCAGGATTCAGGCCGTCGAGCCACACAATGTGCTGCTATGTGCTGTGCGGCTATGACGGTGACAGTTTTGAGGATGCCGAAAAGCGTCTCGTACAGACTATGCAGGCTGGTTTCGTGCCGTATGCAATGCTGTTTCGCGGAGAAGATGGAAAATATGATCCGGATTGGCGGCGCTTCCAGCGCGAGTGGTGCAGGCCGATCATTACGGGGAAAAAGTTCAACGAATATTGGAGGGAAAAACGTGACGAATGAAGAAATCATGCAGTCGCTGCGTATCTGCGCAACGCATATAGAGAAGGGTTGCGGGCTTTGCCCACAAATGAAGTATGTGCGTTGCACGGAGCGGCTGGCGGATGAAGCTATCACCATGATCGAGCGCCTGAGCGGAGAGGTCGAGGATCTGCGCAGAAAGCTTGCCATGTCCGACAAGGACGTGACGGCCGCGCACCTGCATTTCAGCCAGTGGCAGGCGGCATTCATCCAGCTGACGCAGACTGTCAGCCGCATCGAGGACGAGGACAAGGTCGGAGAGCTCTGCGCGGCAATCAAAGCGCAGCTGGCCGCGTGGGAGAAGGCGATGGAGGGAACGCCATGAGCGACCGAACAAGGGCCCTCCGGTACAAACGCCCAGCACTGGCCTCGATGGGCGCGTACAACATTATGTCGGAGCTCGATGACATTGTAGGGGCTTGCAATGATGTGCGGTACTACATTGAGCAGGCAGACAACGACGAGACGCTTCTCAATGCACTCGATGGCGACAAGGATGCGGAATGGGAATTTCGCATGGCTTTCGCAGATTTGTCCGCAAAAGCCGACGAGCTGCAAATGAGGCTGTATGAGCAGGATTTCGAGGACTTTTACAGAGACTTTGACGATGCAACAGTCGCTCTGATTGGCAACCGCTACGAACTGGTAGGCTATGACAGCGAAGAGGAAGATTATTTTTCGCTTACGAGCTACGAAGAAGGGCTTGCGCAGACGGAAGCCGGTAAGCGGCTATGCCGACTGACGAAACCGGAGATGATTGAGCGCATCGGCTGGGCATTTGGTATTACGCTGGCCTTCTTCGATTTGCGCCAACAGTACGATTACCTCAAGGCGACGTTCGATATCCTGCGAGGAGAAAATACGTCACTGCTGGATACCATCAGGCAGATTGAAGAGGCATACGACGAAATGGAAGCAGACGGGTTTTACGACTGGAAAGACAGCACGAAACGCTTCGACCGGCTGCTCGCCGCGCTTCCGGATCGTGCGTGGCTGGAATAGGAGGATACACTATGACGAATAAAGAAGTCGTGCAGGCACTGCGGTGCTGCGCGAAGGGGCTTGGACACGACGACGCGTGCGAAAACTGCAAGGTCGGAGAAATCCAAGATCGGCGGGAATACATCGAGTTTGCGGCTGCTAACGTGATCGAGCGCCTGACCGCCGAGAACGCGGCGCTGCGGGAGAAGGTGCCGCAGTGGATCAGCGTGGAGGAAAGACTGCCAATAGACCGTCTCAAGATGTATCTCGTTGCTTTTCGGGATACGTTCGGCCCGATTGTAGATATGGCCAGCTACTTCCCGAGCGACGGATGGACGTGCGATAACTGGGTCGTACCGCAGAAGTCGATCACCCACTGGATGCCGCTGCCGGGAGCGCCGGAGGAAGGAGGCGAGGCAGATGCTTGATATTTGCCCAGTATCGCTGGCAGAAGCAAACGCGTTTGTGGCAGAGCATCACCGCCATCATAAGCCGGTCGTTGGACATAAATTTTCCATCGGCTGCACAGACGGAGAGAAAATCGTAGGCGTGGCGATTGTCGGGAGACCAGTTGCGCGGTATCTGGATGATGGATGGACGCTTGAGGTAAACCGCTGTTGTACAGACGGAACTCGAAATGCCTGCTCTATTCTGTATGCCGCTGCATGGCGCGCCGCCCGGGCGATGGGCTACCACAAACTGATTACTTACATTCTGGATACGGAACCGGGGACAAGCTTAAAGGCAGCTGGATGGAAGTGCGTCGGACAGGCCGGCGGGCTTCGCTGGACAGGCAAGCGCCGCCCGGAGGTAGACCTTTGCCCCGCACAAATGAAAATCCGGTTTGAGCGGGAGGAAGGAGAAAAGGCATGAAAATCTACATGGCCGGTAAAATCACCGGAGATCCGAATTACAAGATGAAATTTCGCATGGCAGCGAAGCACATACAGGAGATGTATCCTCGCGCGGTGATCTTGAATCCGGCGGAACTGCCGGAAGGGCTGACACCGAAGGACTACATGCGGCTGTGCTTCGGGATGATCGACGCGGCGGATATTCTGTTCGCGCTGCCGGATGCGAAGGAAAGTAAGGGCGCGAAGCTGGAAATTGCGTATTGCAGATATGTTGGGAAAGGGGTTTTGAAATGGAACGATTGACTTATTTCAAAGACGGATACTGGCGGGTAAATTTCAGCGGAGTGCAGTACCAGGCGGATTTTGTTGATCGACTTGCGGCCTACGAGGACACAGGGTTAAGCCCTGAAAAGGTTTCTTGGATGAAAGAAGTCGTCGAAGCAGCTTTTGACAATGACACATCCAGAATTGAGCGAGCACACAACCTGCATGTGGCTGACAAAGAGGGGCGGTGCGTCGTGCTGCCGTGCAAGGTGGGCGATAAATTATACAGAGTGTTTGCCGGAGAAATCTTCGAGCACCGAGTCGGGAGCATGAAATACTTCGCAATACAGGGACGGTGGGACATTGAAACGTACCCGTTCTGCCCATGCGTGGAAAGTTCCATAGGGAAAACTGTATTTTTGAGCCGCGAAGAAGCCGAGAAGGCTTTGCAGGAAATGGAGTAGCAGATGAAGAACAGATTGACGGTCAAACACGGGATGCTGTCCGACCTCAGAGCATACTTGAAGCAAAGTGGCTGGAAACTCGAAGAACCTGTCGGCGAGTACGAGGTTCTGAGGGCACGAAATCCGAATTATCCGCGACCACTTCTGGTTCACAACCGGGCAGAACGCGGCGTTGGGTACAGCATCGACGGGCGCGATGCGAAGATTTACAGTGGATGGAAACGGAACCGCCGCAAGCGTGGCTTCGACCCAGACTGGCCTACGCAGGAAGAACGGACACGGTATTTTGAAGGAGTGGACGGAGTATGAGTTTCAGTAAGAAAAAACGGGAAGCGGTCTATGCGAAGTATGACGGCCACTGTGCCTATTGTGGACGGGCTATCGACATCAAGGATATGCAAGTCGATCATTTCAAGCCGCAACGTGCATGGAACGCCGAAGACGCAGGGACGGACGATATTTCCAACCTTATGCCGTCATGCCGAATGTGCAACCACTACAAGCGGGCAAATTCTCTGGAAACGTTCCGGCGCTATATCGCGGAAATTCCCAGAAAGCTCCGAGAAAACTACATCTACAAAGTAGGGGTCGTTTATGGGAATGTCATTGAGCATGAGAAACCGATCACGTTTTACTTTGAGATGGAGGACAAGGCATGACGGGAACTATGGAGATTCGCCCTTGCGGTGGAGACTGGAAGTGCTGCGCTGGGGCTTGAAGTGAGTGCCCAGCCCAGAAAACGTATACACTGGCAACATCGACGGAGAACAAGCCAACGTGGATAAAGGAGGGCAAGAAGGATGGCTAAGCACATAACCAAAGCGCAGTTGAGACAACTCTATCAGGCTCAGCTCTTCGATAACGACGAATACCTGAGACTTTTAAAAGAGTTTGCAGGGATAGAATCCCGGCCGACCACGGAGTACAACCACTACGACGAAAATGGCGAGTTTATTGGTAGCAGCGTGGACACCGATCTTTGTGACCTGCTGGACGAGGCTGGCGTGGAGGTGCGGGACGATGGGGCAACATAAGCACAACCCGACCGCTATTGCGGCAGCAAAAGGCGAGCTGCCGCCGAAGAAGCGAGAGCCGCAGCTGACCAAGAGGCAGGCGGAGCGGCTTTTGAAAGCAGAGATCCTGCGTAGATGCACGCCGCTTTACGTCTTTAGCCCGGAAATGCAAAGCAGAATCGTAAGGGAGTATATGGCTTATGACTGATTATATCCGGCGCGAGGATGCGCTATTTGCGTTACGGAAAGCAGAACGCGGTGGAAGCATGACGGCACTAACACGGTTGGAACGCGCATATGCCGAAATTCGGGAAATGCCCGCCGCAGACGTTGCGGAGGTGGTGCATGGACAGTGGTATATGCTTGACGATTGCGCAAACGCTGGGCTGTATTGCTCGGCTTGCAGTAGAAGAGTACACCGTGAGGAATTTGCGTACAAAAAGCTGAAATCGAAGTATTGCCCACACTGCGGTGCGAGGATGGACGGAGGTTGCGAAAATGCCTGAAAGAGATATGCAGAGCGCAGATGTTTGGGCTAGAAAGAATAAGATAAAGACCAACTTTGCCAAAATCTTTGTTTGTGGATCGGCTGAAAAGCCGTATTACAACATTCTGTATTTTGACCCGGTAGATAAAATTTGGCACGTTGGGTACGGCTCGTTTTACCTTTCGTATGTGTTCAAGTGGCTATCGGAAGAATTTGAAATTGAAGATGAACCCGCCGCAGACGTTGCGCCGGTGGTGCGTTGCAAGGACTGCGACGCCTGGAAAAGAAACGTTGGCATTGCCGATAGCCCGAACGGACACTGTTTCGAGCACGATATTGATACAAACGGGCAGGATTTCTGCAGTTGGGGCACGACCGAATGAGCGGGCTGAGATTTGAATCGATGGCGGACATGCCGCCGAGGATGCGGGAGCTTTACGCGCGAGAATTAAATATTGGAGGGACATATGACGGATAAAGTAAAACGTTCGCAGAAACAGGCATATGAGAAATCCATTGCGTTTCTTCGGGCGCTAACCGAGGGGCAATCAAATGAAATCAAAAGTCTGCGCAAAGAAGTTGAATGGCAAGACATAGTGATTTCTCTTGCACAAAGGAAGCAGGGAGAGGTGGAATCCGAGCGAGACGCGCTGCTTGGCAAATGGATAAGCATTGATGGAACACTCCCAGCTCCGGGAATGCGCGTACTTGCTACTGACGGCGTATTTGTCGGCGAGGCGTACCTCACAAGCGCGAATACATGGAGAAGATACGACGGCATGGCTATGCGGGATTGCATCGGAAGCGTGGTAACGCATTGGATGCCATTGCCACCTGTGCCGCATAATTCATCCGCCAGAAAGGATAAAGGGAATGAGTCTTGAGAAAATCGCCGAACGCAAAGAAGTGAAGCAGAACGGCGGAAGGCAATCCTTCCGCCCATTCAAGAGTGAGTGGCTTCCACCGAGGGCTATGTTGCAGCTCTCCAAAGTCCGGTACGAATCAGCGGTATTACATCACTACACCGAGGATAATTACAAACTGATTCCGGCAAAAGAGCACGTAGGGCGTGCGCTTACGCATCTTTTTGCGTGGCTCGCTGGTGACGAATCAAACGACCATCTTGCACACGCACTTTGTCGGATTGCATTTGCCGTGGAAATGGAACAGGAGGCGTTGGAGAATGGGCAGAAAGACCGAAATCCTGAAAATAAAGGGTGACTGGGTAGAAGTCGCTTCCGACTGCCGGTCAACGGTCGGAAAGCCGCCGCTTGACCATGAGCCGAGCGTGGATTTCAAGAAAAAGATCCTCATTGCGGAGCACAGCCCGATCCGGGATATCTCCGTAAAATGGACATGGCACGGCATCAAGAGTTGGGTGGCGACGCATTGGAGCCGTCAAAAATTTGAGAAGTACATCAAAAGCCAGCGTTCAGACAGGACGGGGATACCGCGAGACAAACTACCACAGGACGCGCCTGTTGACTTCACAGGCGAGGCAAACGTGCAGTCGCTCATTGACACCATGCGCAAGCGCTTGTGCCGCCAGTCCTCGCCAGAGACGCGACAGTATGCCGAAGACTTTAAGGCGGCGCTGCATGAGATCGAGCCGGAAATTGCGGATGTGCTCACGCCACAATGTGTGTACAGATGCGGTTGCAGCGAGATGAAGCCTTGCGGAAACGGAAAGTGTTACTTTGACGTTCTGATGGAGAAAACCGGCGGGATCGTCAGCTCAACGCATATCGACGAACGCTATGAAGCGTATAATAAGCTCTTTTACAGGCAAAGGAGACGGGAAAATGATTGAAATTACAATGCATTGCCCGACTTGTGGGAAGTTGATAACGAGAAAGACAAAAAACACAAGCAAACGTGTATTTTGTACGCCGGAATGTTATCACGCATACAGAGACCCGCAGAAGAAAAAGCACGTAAAACTCGGTGCGGCTGCTAAACCAAAAAGGACGGACGGCGTTAAGGTAATTATAACCAAAGTTCTTCCGATTTACGCTGATTTCAGGCCGATTCCCGGCAAAACCTATATTGCGGAGAAATACGAATGTCACAGAGCGCCGACCGGATACGTTGTCTCCGTAAACGGGCATAGGGTAAACGTGCGAAAGGACGAATGCAAGGAGGTTTGACGGTGCAGAAAGGAATGGAAGCCATTACATGGACGCAGAAGAAGATACTACCGGTATTTGCGAAGTGCAATATGAGCAGCAGAAAGACCGCAGAAGAGATTTTTTTGAGTCCGGGCGACGTTGATTACCATTTGCGCATGATCGAGATAAAAACCGGACTGAATCCGCGCGTTTTCGTTGACCTTGTAAAGCTACTGTTCCTCTGCGGCGAAGGGAATATGTTCGGGCTGGGGGAGTTGCTATGACGGACAGGCAGGAAGAATTCTATCTGCTCTACATGAGCGGCGTCAGAACCGGCGAAATAGCCCGCAGATACGGCGTAAACAGGTCTACAGTCACGCGGATAATATCACGGGCAGAAAACCATCTGCGACGCGCAGAAAGGCTTAAACGGCGTGTTGACGCGATGCAGAAAGAGGCTGAAAATGAAAATATTAGCCATTGACCCCGGCAACGTCAGAAGCGGCTATGTCTTGGCCGAATACGACGAGGCAGAAATCAGGTGTGTGTTTCGTGTCGGGAAGGTAGAGAACGCAGAAATGATAAAGATCATTTCCGAGATCGCAGAAAGCGCAGAAACAGATTTTGCGATTGAGATGATCGCCGGAATGGGTATGGCGGTCGGCGCAGAAGTCTTCGATACGTGCGTATGGATAGGCCGATTTTGGGAGCGTGCGCTAACGCGGGGCTTCCGCCGGATGGAGCATATCTACCGGCGGGAAGAAAAGCTTTGTCTGTGCGGCTCGCCGAGGGCGAAGGATGGAAACATCCGGCAGGCGCTGGCTGACCGCTACGCGCCCGGACAGCCGAACTTCGGGAAAGGCACAAAGAAACAGCCGGGCTTTTTTTTCGGCTTTTCCGCCGACATGTGGGCGGCTATGGCGGTAGCTACGACGTACTACGACAAATTTATAAAGGGGATTCGGATATGATGGGCGAACTCATTGACGCCGTTGGAGCGCTTGCAGAAATGTCGCTGCTGTTTTACAAAGCTACGATAAACGCGGGCGCAACAGAAGAACAGGCGAACACCCTGATAACTGCGTTCCTGCGGGCGTCATTGCAGAAAAACGGGAAGAACAAAGAAGAAAGAGAAGATAGCGGAGACACGGAATAAACTTTTGCGATACCGCAGAAAAATAACCCCGCCCACATCGGGCGGGGTTATCTTATCTCGCAAAGACTCTTTGCAGAAAAGAGCGTTGCTTTTTGTAAAACGTAGTAACCGCGGCTATTTCGCGGTCTCCAGTATAAGGCACATCGTAGCGCCACATCCCGGCGGGTGTCTGATAGATGCACTGGCCGTATCTCGGGAGCTGCTCCAAGCCGGGCATATCTAGTATATTTCGGCTCTGCTGCCGGGTGGCGGTGTGCAGGCCGCAAATGGCGGTAAAGTTTACTTTAATAACGGTGGGAATAACGGTTGCAAGCGGGCATTGGGTAACCAGAATAACGTGGACCCTCGCGGCTCTGCCTATCTGGCAAAGCCGCTGAACGACCGGCAGCACCCGCTTTTTGTCCGTTAAAACGAGGTCGGCGAATTCCTCGATGATAACATACACGTCCGCGCCGTTGTATGTGCGCATCCTGCGGCGCTGCATGTCCTTGTAGCGGGCGTTTACAATGCCCATCGCATAATCAAGCGCCGCTATGATGTCGCCGTGTTCCGTGGCGTGGCGGAGCGTGTGAGGCATTCCGGCATACTCGTTAAGCTCCGTTTTTTTCGGATCGATAAGAATCATTTGCATCTGGTTTGGGTGGTGGCGCAAAATGGCGCACACAAGCCCATTAAGCAGAACGGATTTACCAGAGCCGGACGCGCCAGCAATCAGAAGATGCGGCTGCTCCAACATGTCCGCGAACAGGGCGGGAACCTGCCCGCCCATGCTTGTAATTTTCATGCCGTTTTCCCTCCGTCGAAGAAATAAGTTCCATTTTCCATGAAACGCCTGTTCCAATAGTCCGCGACTTCACGCGCTCGCTTTTTTGTCGGGAAGATGTTCGCAGAAACAAGCCCGCCGATGTGATCGAGAACGCTCGCGAGGTTGTCGGACTCGGCGCAGCGGATAACGTCGGCATAATAGCCGGGGTCGCACTCCGGAGACGGGCGCGGCGTGAATACCCGCTCGTTGCGGTCTTGCCGTACCTGTACGGCGATGTAGAAATATGCCATTGCTCATCAATCCTCCATTTCTTTATGGCTATTGAAATATTCACGCTGTGCGGCCATGTATGCGGCTTTTTGCGTGTCGGTAAAGCCGCAGGCGGCGAAAAGCTCGCTTGCGCTGGTGTAGTCTTTTACGCCGTTGCAATTTGCGAAACAGCTGCAAACATCAAAGTCAGCTTGCCAGTTGATGCCATATTCGTGATTATACATTTCGTGCAGAAACGCGCTTTTCCAGTAGTCGAATGATTCGGCGTTCTTGCGTTCGGCCTCGTCCAATGTCCGCATCAGTTCCGCGCCATGCTTCACGAAATCGGCATCCCGATAATATGCCATGAACACGGGACTAAAAATCATTCCGGAGGTATCCGGCGCGGGTCCGATATGAAACATTGAAACATGCGGGCGACGCATTGCGTAAAGGTTGCGCAGAAAGTATTCTTTTACACTCTTGTCATCGTATCCGCTGACGGTGGAAAGTTCCGATTCTGTGAAAAGTATTCCGGTTAACTTCCGGCGGTAAATCTCGCGCAGTTCGTCGCGGCTCTTGCCTCTGTGGTGCAGTTCGTAATCATTCGCGTGGTAGATGTGCTGCCCTTCTGCGCAGACGCAAGCGGAAAACCCGAAAGCGCCGCCGAAGTCAACGAAATAAACCGTGTACCCTTTGATCGTCTCGACTTCATCGGCCATGTCGGCCAGATTGGCCGCGCTCATGTTTTCGATGTCCTTGATTGTGTAATTGTATGCGTTCATGTGTAGTTCCTCCTGATTTAAGATTATGTGGTGCGGCTGATCGGCTCAACCGCCCAGAAGCCCCGAATCATCAAAAATCGATGTCGGCGAGTATATCATCACCAGAGGCGATGTCGCGCCAGAATTCGCCCGCGGTATAAACGCCGCAGAATCCGCTATCACAATTGCAATTTGCGTAGAGTTCATCGAAGCCAACTTCGGAGAGCTGCTCAAGCCATGCCGAAGCGATTTCCTCGCGCTCTGCAACTCCGGCTTCGTACCAGCGCGAATTCTTAAGCGGGTAGTTTTCTTCGTGCCCGTCCTGCCACATGTAGCAGGCTCTGCCATCCTCACGCATATGCTCCGGATCGGTTGCGGTGGCAACTGCCATAAAGCCGCCGTTAGTCTCCACGAAATACAGTTTTGCCATTTTAATATCCCTCCAAAACAATTTTAGGTTTGCCCCGACGCCAGAAGGCGTTTCGTCTTAATTTTCAAAGGCTCGTCATCTGCTTCAAGATCGTCTCGGCGCGCTGAAAATAGCTCCAAGAAAATTTTTCGCCCTTCGTCGCTTCGATTTCTTTCGCCTTTTTTACGGTTTCACGGTATTCTTTGCTGAGTGCCTCGTATTTTGCGGTGAGTTCTTCTTTCTTCGCAAGCTTTTCTTTCTTCGTCATAAACAGTTTCATTTCGTTTCCTTTCTGCCGCTTGGCGGCTCCGTATCTCTTGTTTACATGCTTATTATATAGGTTGCAACGCATATAGTCAATTGGCAACATGCACAAAGTTACAACGTATATATTATGCAATTTTATACTTTACAACGTAATCCACACATGATATACTTTCGGCAAGAGGTGATGAAATGGCAGTATCAGAGGCCCAGCGCCGAGCAAATCAAAAATGGGATGCGGAAAACATGGCTTACCAAACGGTAAAAGTAAAAAAAGCTTTGCTTGAGGACTTCAAAGCCGCCTGCGCGGCCCGAGGCGACAAGGTAAATACCGTTCTTCGGCAGGCAATGGAAGAATACACGTGCAAGGAGGGAAGCAAAGATGCTTGACGATCTGGAATTGCAGCAAGTGAAGGATATCGCCGACGAGGCCCGACGCGGGGCCGTACATGATATCCAAGTAATTATTGAAAATACAGTTTCAAAACAACTCGAACTTCTGGCAGAGGGCCAGCGGACAATTATCGAAACGCTTACACCAAAGAGCGAAACCGAGGAATTGAAAGAGGAAGTAAACTTCCTGAAATCCGTTATCCGTATGCACGCAAAGCAGCTCGCCGAGCAGCAACAGGAAATCGAGCAACTTAAAAAAGCACAGTAATTCAAGCACCGACTACCGATTAACGGCGGTCGGTGCTATTGCTATCCTGTGTAGTATCTATCTTCGCAATGCGGGAGCGTCAGCGGCTCGCATGTCTGAGAGCCCCCGCGCACCGGATGCACCACAGCGGCGCACAATGTACGCGCGTTGCTTACTCCTTTCAACCCGAGTATGCACCACTCTTGTAATATACGCGCCCCTGCGCAAAACTCCCATATCTGCCACGATTCCGCCGACGATCACGCAACGGAGCTGCGCACGGCGCAAAGTGATGCACGCAAACGGGCACCACTTCCCCGAGACACGCCCCAAAGCCTTGATTTTCCCGTGCAAAAAATGTTATGCTTTTGCTAGCAGCGCAGCCGCAAGCTAGCTTGCGCACGCGCAGCCGACGCAAAAGCGCAATTTTGATTTTTACGGGGTGAGTTCATGCCAAAGGCAACCGCAGCCAAGGAGCAATCAACAGAGATAGCAAAGCCTAAACGCAAGCGCAACAGGCCCGATCTTGCCAACTTCGGACAAGAGTACATAGAGCCGGGAGACAATGCCCGATACCTTCGGAATGCTATGGTTGCGTGGGACTTGCCCCCGATCGATATTAGCGATCCGAAGCAGGTTGAACACCGCATTCAAGAGTATTTCGAATTCTGCATCAATCAGGACGCAAAGCCAAGCGTTCCGGGTATGGGGCTATGGCTAGGCGTGGACGCTACTACTATTCGCAAATGGAGAGCAGGGGACTACAGGAGCACAACGCACCTACCGGTGATAAAAAAAGCTATGTTTGTACTTGAATCCCTCTGGAATGATTGGATGCAGTCCGGCAAGATCAATCCGGCGTCCGGTATTTTCATTGGCAAGAATATGTTCGGGTACAAAGATACACAAGATGTTGTGGTCACTCCGAATAATCCGCTAGATAATGGGGTTTCCCCTGCTGAGATCGCGGACAAGTATAGGGACGCACTGCCGGAAGTGTCCCCCGTGCCGGATATGCCGGACAAGTAACGCCACCAAATATCTATTTTGTTGCGTTGAATATCTGCGGAAAGTTGCGAAAACATACTGAAAACCATTGAAACGTGAACGTTATGCACGTATGCAATGCATAAAGCGCATATTATACAGGCCGTGGGGGTGCATACCGGAGGGGGAAGCGGGGGCCCTGGTCTCGACCCGGTGAACGCTTTTACCACGGAAAATGTAAAAAGGCACTTACTTTCGACCGAATTGAATACACGCCGCACCGATAAGGGGTTCGGTGTAAGCAGCAAAGAAGGGCTGACGTTGTAAGCGTCGGCCCTTTTGCTTTTGGAGGAGAAGGATGTACGAAGAGACGTTAAGCAGGATCAGGCGATTCATCGAGTCGAGACCGGAGGATAGCGCGGCGTATGGGGACTACTTCGACATTGTCAGGGCAATGTGGGAGGCGGATAGGGAGCACGCGTTCAAACATGATTTGTGGTTGAGAAGCGCAACTGCTTTGAAGGTAAAAGAAACGGAAGATGCGAATGCAGTTCTCAAATTTTTCGAAATAAACAAAAAGACGTATCTCTTGGCCGCGAAAGATGACTTCGATTCTTACTGCGTATATCTGGAATGGAACAGGGACAAGACGAAACGGTTTTATGTTCCGAGAAGGGCGACGCTCCGGCCACTTGTACAGGACTTGCAGGAACTGAACGATGGGGCGTTAGAT
>UMLW01004122.1_pt1 | contig 13153 bp, 7 predicted proteins | sample 1966601 | NCBI WGS metagenome assembly UMLW01 (sample SAMEA4836211, study PRJEB28245) | human gut metagenome | biome: gut microbiome; material: fecal sample | place: Denmark | collected 2008 | reverse complement strand
CCGAAATTAAGGCAAGAGTCAACAAGGCAAGAGAAATTCAGCGCCGCCGTTTTAAGGGGACAAGCGTCACCTGCAACGCTAAAATGAATTCTGCACTCACAAGAAAATACTGTATTATGACCACGGCAGCGGCCAACATACTGCGGCTCTCCTTTGATAAGTTGGGTCTTTCGGCAAGAGCCTATGACAAGGTGCTGAGAGTGGCAAGAACAATAGCCGACCTTGACGGCAGCGACGTGATAGACACCAAGCATATAGCCGAGGCGGTACAATACAGAAGTCTCGACCGAAAATTCTGGAAGGAATAAATAAACGCAATACAAAACGGCTGTAAGGGCAAATCTTACAGCCGTTAATTTTATTGTTCTTTTTTATATTCCGTCGTAATAGCCTTTGTCGATAAGCTCGCCTATCGAAGCTACAACAGCCGGCTTATCCTCCTTATACGTTACGCCGTACCACTTATCCTCGGCGACGAGAACATTAACCTTTTTTGTTCCGCTCTCGATAAGAGAAGATACGACGGACGGGAGATAATACTCGGATTTCGGCACATTCAGCTTTTCCTTAAGAAAAGAAACAAACCCATCCTCTATGTATTTGAATACGTCGGGACGAAATCCCCAAAGGTTCATGGAAACGACCGTATCCGGCGACAACGCATTCCAAGTCTTGCCGTCATCCTCGGTAAATGAGCAATCGCTGCGAATTTTTGTATATTCGGTGACGCTCTCTAAGGCGTCATTATCTGTAACACAAACGCCTCTTGAAACGGTACCGTTTTCCGTAAGCGTATTCTTGAGTCTGAAGCCGACCATACAATAATCCTCGGAATCCGATGACAGCTCGTCGTAAATCTTCTTAAATGCGCTTCTGCCGTAATAATCATCGGCATTTACAACCGCAAACGGCTCTTTTACAACATTTTTGCAGCAGAGAATTGCATGAGCGGTTCCCCACGGCTTTTGACGGTCTGCAGGACAGGTAAAGCCCTCCGGAAGAGCATCTGTCTCCTGAAAAACGTACTCAACCTTAACCTTCTTTTCTATACGTGAGCCGACGATACGTTTAAAATCATCCTCGATTGCGTGTTTTATAACAAAAACAACCTTATTAAAGCCTGCCTTTACCGCATCGTAAACCGAAAAATCAAGAATTACCTCTCCGTTTTTTCCTATCGGCTCAAGCTGCTTTAATCCGCCGAAACGACTGCCCATACCGGCAGCCATAACAACCAAAGTTATGTCCTTACCCATTGTTTTTCTCCTTTAGCCCCATTGGCTTGTTTTATTTATTATTTGCCTCTTTTTCGGTTTGCTCGGCTATTGCCTCGTCCTTTTCAGCCTCTTTTTCGGCTTCCTTCGCCTCTTTTTCGGCTTCCTGTGCCGCCTTTTCGGCTTTATCAGTCTTAATTTCTTCCGCTGCCTTACGAGCCTTTTCGGCTTTTGCCTTTGCCTCTGCCGCTTTTGCTTTTGCTTTTTCGGCTTCTTTACGGGCTTTTTCGGATTCCTTGCGTGCCTTTTCCTCGGCATCGCGTTTTGCTTTTTCCGCCTTGGCAACGGCTTCTATTTTTGCTTTTTCTGCCTCTCGGCGTGCCTTTTCGGCTTTTTCTGCGGCATCTCGCTCGGCCTTTTCTGCATCCTTGCGCGCCTTTTCAGCCTCTTTTTTCACCTTTTCATCGGCTTTTTTAGCTTTTTCCGCCGCTTCGCGCTCGGCTTTTTCTGCGTCCTTGCGAGCTTTCTCGGCTTTTTCCGCCGCGTCACGCTCTGCCTTTTCCGCATCCTTACGTGCCTTCTCGGCATCTCTGCGGGCTTTTTCGGCGGCCTTTTCTGCATCCTTGCGCGCTTTTTCACGTTCCTTGCTCTGCTCGTACTTTGCTTCGCGCTGTTCACGCTCAACCTTTATTTCAGCCATATGCTCCTCGCTGATACCGGTGTTGCGCCAAGTATGGATTATTTCGGGAGCGGCAAATATCTCATCAAGACGTTTGATAAACGGAACAATCTCGCCGAAATCAAGCGCTCTGTGGTCAAAAGCAATACAAAGCGGCATAACCTGACGAATGGCTATTTCCTTTTCGCCCGCTTCATTTACAACGACTACGGGCTTATCCTGAACGGCACCGACCGCTATGGCACAAACCTGCGGCGGAACAATTTCAAGCAAGCAGGTTTCACCGCGCTGCGCACGGTAAACCGAGCCGATATTTGAAACGGTTATCGTACCCTGCTCGATATCGTGCTTTGTAAGCCTGTCATTTTCGGGAATTTTATAATAATTGCTCTTTTCCTTTCCGCTGAGGGTCTTAACCTTGTGCTTACCGGTCTTTGAGCCGATAAGTCGGTAAAGGGTTTGTTTGATTTTGCCCTGCTTTAAAGCTGTAAGCGTGTTATCAAGAGAGACATCAAACATAACCTCGTCAAGATTTGTGTTTGCGACACGGCGGTTTACGTCCGCGATATACGCAACCATCTCATCAAGGTTTTTGTTTTCAAAGTTGTGAAGATTTATTGTCATCATCTCGCCGTTCGGCAAGACCATCGGCATAGAAATATCAATATTTTCAAAGGTATGTATTTCTCCTCTGACAAGCTTGCGGTCAAATTCGATATGAGAATTCATAATCGGATCCGCTTTGAGCCCCTCAACTATTATTTTGAGCATAAGAGTATTTAAAGTGACTTTTTTCTCGGGCGGACAATCTTCATTAAGCCTTTTATACTCTATCATAAATTCGGTGACGTCCGGCTCATAGTTGTATGTAACGTGAGGAACATTTGCCCACGATTCGGTCGTCATATTGGCTACAATCTTGCGCTGAATACCGAAATGTATGGTGTTGGTTTTTTTCATTTTGTTTTTTGCCATAAATATTCCTCCATACAAACTTTACTTAAATAGTATAATACAAATCATTTTAGAAATAAACTTTTTTTTGCGAAAAAATCACATTTTACATATTATGTCAAGCAGCTTAACAGTTGTCTATAATTGCACGAGCAGTATTTGTGTATTTCAGACAAAAAAACACAGATTGAATTTGTATTTATATTGGAGTATAATAATATAAAATTTATAAAGCGAGGAGATTTTGGATAAAATGAACAAACAGACCGAAATAAAAGAAAGCACCGTCCTTCTTATGCCGGACGGGAACCTTGCAAGACCCGGCTATTGTAAGCACAACCTTTTCAGATATAATCCCGAAATGATAAAACGTGAAAATACCATGCGCCTTAAGGAATGGGATTATTACCAGATAAGCGACGGAAATATAATGATACAGCTCAATTTCTTTAATATATCGCTTGCCACCTGTGCCACTTTCGGACTTGTTAACCTCAAGACCGGCAGAAAAATAAGCGGTATGGCAACTGAGCTTTTCACGCCACACAAAAACCGACTCAGCAAAAACGGCGACGTTCCGAACTATACCGAATATAAGCGCGGAGGAACAAAGCTTATATTTGACGTTCGCGAAACGGAGAGACGCCTCTATTTTGAAGGCACGGCTTCAGGCAAAAAGGTTAAATTCGACGTTACTTGCTATAAGCTTCCCGAGCACGAAAGCATAACAATAGCGACCCCGTTTAAGGAGCAGGGATGCTTCTTCCTTACTCAAAAGCTCAACTGCCTTGCGACAGAAGGCACCGTTGTTGCCGGGAATGAGAAATACACATTTACAAAGGATAAAACCTTTACGGTTCTTGACTGGGGGCGCGGTGTGTGGCCGCACACGAATACATGGTACTGGGGAAACGGCAGCACTTATCTTGACGGCAAGCTCTTCGGCTTCGAGCTTACATGGGGCTTCGGCGACGAGTCAAATGCAACCGAAACAGCTATATTCTATGACGGTAAATGCCATAAAATAGGCGCAGTGCATCTTGAGAAAGACCCTGAAGATGATGCCGGATGGATGAATGAATGGCATTTTATTTCGGAGGACGGCAGACTTGATTTGACTATGAAGCCGTACTACGACCACTACACCAACCTGCTTCCGCTCAACCTGTTCGGTATGAAAACGCATCAGGTTCACGGACTTTGGAGCGGCAAGGTCGTTCTCGACGACGGCACGGAGCTTAATATTAAAGATATGTACGCATTCTGCGAAAAGGTTCACAACAAATTCTGATAAAAACTCCGGCTGCTTACTAAACAAAAAACGCTTATTCCGAAAAATCGGAATAAGCGTTTTATTTTGGGCTTGCTTTACTTTATTCGCCTGCTTTATATTTGCCTGCCATAACGAGGTCAAGCACGGAAGCATCGGAGAGATCGACAACACCGTCTCCGTTAAGGTCCGCCGCAGCAAACTGATCATCGGTAAGAGTTTCAATGCCGAGCGAATGATATACGATAAGGTTGTAATCCGTACTGTCAACCTTGCCGTCGTCGTTCACATCGCCGAACAAACGTATTTTAACCTGTACGTTAAATTCACTCTTATCACTGACAAGACCCGAGCCGCTGACAGCGCGGAATTTGTAATTATATGCTCCGCTGCCGTTTGTGGTGAGAGTGTTGCCCTCAATATTTGTCCACTCGCCTCCGTTAAGCGAATACTGATATTTAACGCCCGACGAAGCCGAAGAGCTGAGAGTAAATGTCACATCCTGCCTTACAAGCGAACCGGAATCCACATTTTCTTCACCGCAAGCCGCCGTCACCGTAACGTCCGTCGGAACGCTCTTATCAATCATAACGGCAACACCGTCCGACACATCGCTCTCAACGCCCGCTTTATTAACAGCCTTAAATGTATAAGTCTTATTGCAGTTTTCGGCAATATTGAGAACGCTGCCGTTCATCTCCTTAAAGCCCGATCCGTCGTCATAGTAATATGTAACGCCGGTATTGCTTGTAGCCGAGAGAACTATTGTAACGTCGCCGCTTGTCCACTCGCCTGTTTTACCGTAAGAAGATACGGTAAGCACGGGCTTATCGCCGTCGATATTTGTAACCGTAAATATCTTTGTTGCAACTCTGCCGTTTTTGCCTACTACGGTAAATACGTATGTACCGTTTTGTGACACGGTGTAAGAGTCTTCATTGGTTATATCCTGACCGTTGCAGGTAACCTCGCGAAGTCCCGACTCGCCTACCTCGGTGCTTATGTTTATCTTATAAGGATTCGGAGTAACATCGGTAACCTCGGGAGTAAGAGTTATTTCGGGAACCTTTGCATCTATCATTACGTGATAGCTGTCAGAGGGATAACTCTCGGTGCCGGCATTGTTAACGGCTTTAAATCTGTAAACGGCGTTGGTTGTATCGGTTATCTCAATGCTCGCGCCGCTGTCGATAAGAGTCCAGCCGTTTCCGTTGTCATAATAATAGTTAATACCGGAAAGAGAAGCTTCCTCGGTAGAGAAGTTGAATGTAACGCCTTCACCCGTCCATCTGCCGAAGGTACCCTCGAACGAAACACGGATAACAGGTACCTGACGGTCTATCTTAACCGTAAACGCAGTGACGTTGCTCCCAAGAGCCGCATAGCTCTCGGCCTTAAATTCGTATTTATGCTCACCTGTTTCGGTTGCGGTAAAGGTATTGCCCGAAAGCTCCTGCCATTCGCCGCCGTCAACACGGTAATAATATTTATAAATTCCCGAATAAGCCTCGGAGGAAAGAGTTATATTTACATCTGTTGCGCTCCAAGCACCCTCTTGATATTCCTTATCACCGCCGTATACAGCTGAAACGGTAACATCGGTGGGAGCCGTACCGTCTATAACCACGCCGTCCGAACGAAGTATCGCGGAAACATTGCCTGCCTTATCGGTAGCTCTTGCCTCTACAAAGCCCTTGAAATCGGGGTCTTTAGCCGGTTTGTTTTCGCTGTCGTAGACGCTCCAGTCGGAGCCGGTCGGCTGACCGTTTTCATCTACAAAGCGATATTCAATTTTGTCTATTCCCGATACGCCCTCATCCGACGCATCAACGGTAATTTCAACAGTCTTGTTAAAGAATCTGCATAAAGTGTCCGCCTTGCTGAAGAAGCTTCCGGAAACCTCTCTTGCGACACCGCCTATATCTTTATGTAAAACGGTTATGCTGTTTACGGTGGGTGCAATTTTATCGATATTGTTTATAACGATGCTTTCTTCTGCCGTAAGGCCGTTACCCGCAGTTACAACTACGTTGTAAGTTCCGTTCTCAGCAACGGTAAACGAATCATGAGAAGCGGTTATATCCTCACCGTTTAATGTAACGGAGGCTATTCCCGAAGCGCCTACATTAAGACTTCCTATTGTAACATCATAGCTCTTATTTGTAAGCGCGGTTACGGTGGGAGCAAGTGTGAACGAAGGCTCTATATCATCACGCATAACGGTGTAGCCCTCGGTGTAATCGCTCTCAATACCCTTGGAATTTACAGCCTTAAAATAATATGTATCGCTGCTGTTCACATTTACGGTAAGCGTGTTGCCTTCCAATGGTGCTTCTACGCCTGCGGAATCGGTTTTAAAGTAATACTTAACTCCGTCAAGCTCGTGAGTCGATGAAAGAGTAAAGGTTACGTCCTTGCTTGTCCATCCGCCGTTATAATCGCCTTTATCAACGCTGACAACGGGTTTACCGTATACAATTACGGGGAATGTAGCCGAAGCGCTGCGCCCCGCATGTGTGTATGTAACGGTTATATTCTGCTCTACGTCGTAAAGCTCCGGGTCAAATGACGATGTGTCGACCGTATAATCGGTGACGTATTCGGACTCGGCGTTGCTGTAATTTGCCTTAACCTTAAGGCCCGAAAGATCAAGGGTCTTATCGCCCTCGAGATAATCCTTTTTAGGATTTTCGAGCTCAATTGATGTTACCGCCTTAGAGTGAACGGTTATCGGGAATATTGCGTGATATGTTTTGCCGGCTCTTACTACGTTAACTATAATATACTGCTTCGAATCAAGTATCGAAGTGTTGACGGAGCTTACCGTATAATCCGTTACCGGAACGGAAAGCTGATCGTCGGTATAGGCGTTTGCCGCCTCTTCGCCGTAATACTCGGCAATATCCGCACGATTATATGTAAGCTTAACCTCCATACCGGTGAGATCGAGCTCTGTGCTACCCTCTACATAATCGGTCTTAGTGGGCGCGGTAAACGCAATACTTACCGGCTCAACCTCAACTACCGTTATATTCTTTTGAGTTTCTACGTATGCGCCGTCAACCTTTGTAACGCCGTTCCTGCCGAATGCATGCAGTGTTGTATCGCCTGCCGAAATACCCGTGACAACACCGTTTGAATCGACCGAAGCATATGCATTCTTCTGATTTACGTCGCCGATATTCCAGTCGGAGGTCCAGGGAGCCGAGCCGTCGTCCTTAGTGAGACCCCAGCGCTGCTTATCGGCCGAAATTCTCTCGGGAGAGAATTTAGCGGTGTAGGTAACCGGAAAATCCTTGATTACATAGTCATTTCCCGTTATGGTAACTCCCGTGAGGTGTCTTATTGAGTTACCGCGTACCGTTACCTCTACGGATTTAGACACGCTTCCGATGGTTGCGGTTATTGTGACCTTTTTGGTGTTCCAAATGGCCGTTCCGCCCGAATCAAGACCTTTTACAAGACCGTTTGCATCAATAGTGGCTATTGACGGGTCGGAAGAAGTCCATACGACAGTTCCGAGAAGTGCTTTGTCGTAATCGGACGGTGCTATATTCGCGATTGAAAGTTGCGTGGTCTTGCTCTCGTTAACCGTTGTGCTGCCGCCGATGCTGAAATCTGTTATCGCCTTGCCCGCCGTTACGGTAAGAGAGTCCTCAACGGTTTTATCGTTAAGAGTTGCTCTTACGTGTATTTCGCTAATACCGCTCGATTTCGGGGTGAATACACCGTCGGACGAAAGCGTAGCAAGCTTTGTCTCGGCGGGTGCCTCGGCGGTTGCCCATATTATTTCTTTTGTATCGGGATTTGTAAGTCCCCACTCTCGTTTTATCGACGAGTTTGTGTTAAGTCTTGACGGCAATACATTTGCCTTAAAGGTAGTCGGCGTATCATTGGGAACGGCACTGTTACCCTCAATTTTAACAGAGGAGATACTGCCGACAACACCGGCTCTTGACACCTTTATTGTAACATTTTTGGAAACGCCGCCCGCCGTTGCGGTAAGGGTTGTGGATTTACTGTATTCAACGAGTCCGTCGCCGCCGTCAAGGCCGGTGACCGTACCGGAGGCATCAACCACGGCAATCGATTTGTCGGCGATTTCCCAAGTAAGGTCGCCGGTATATGCTCCTGCGGGAACAACATTTGTAATTGCAAGCTGCGTTGTGGAACCTTCACTTACGGATACGGATGAATCTGTTACGGTTTTTGTGCCGCTTATAATATCAAAGGATTCAACCGGGAGATCCTTCTGCTCAACTACATTAAAGGTTATGGTATCGACAAAAGCTACATTGCTCGCGTCGTATGCCCTAACCGTTACCGAACCTGCTGCAGTAAATGTGACAAGTCCCGTATCGGAAATCGTTGCACGCTTGCCGGAGCTTGTATCAAATACGCTGCCGCCCATCTCCCATTTTACAGAGTGTTTAAGTCTTACCGGTGTTACCGCCGCGTAAAGCTGAACCGTTTTGCCCACGGCAACGGTAAGAGGAACGCTCTTTTTATTGGTTATATGAGTTCCGGTCGGAAAGATGTTCGCAACAACACTCTTTTGAACCTTTATTTTAATTTTGTCACTTGCAAGCTTTGCTCCGCTTGCGTCATATATAGTAGCCGTTATTTCGACATTCATATTGGCAAGAGCAGACGCAAGGCTGTCCGCAAGAGTATCACCTGCAATGCCTCTGACAATAGAAACTATCAGGTCATCGTTCATACTGTCAAGATTAACACCCGACTTTTCAAGCTGTTTCATAATCTCGTCAGCCATTTTATCGCCTACAAGAGGAAGCACGCGCACGTTTTCATCAAGCCAAAGCTGAATTATAGCCGTCTTTGACGAATCATATGCCGTAACCTTACCGTTATCGTCTACGTCGGCAAGAAGCGGTAGGTTACTCTCCCACTTTACCGTAGTACCCTCAGGCAATTCGCCTGTCGTGGTATACTTTAGTTGAAGCGTTTTATACTCGGTCAACTGCTGTATTTCGGTAATGTCATTACCGTTTTCGTCCGTAATGTTAAGCGAGACTTCTGCCGCGTAGCTCACAAGAGCAGACGGGACCAAAGTCAACAGCATAATGACAGACAGCAAAACACTCAAAATCCTGGTTGATGTTTTTTGCATACAGATCTACCTTTCCTAAAAACCGTTTTTACATACAAATAATAACAAATTCTACATATTTTTTCAATGCACACATTATTACAAATAGTATTATAAGCCGGTCTGTGTTTTAGTGATTATACAATACGAACAAACAAAAAAGCGCGGAATTACACACTCCGCGCTTTAATAACACATTGATATACCGCATTATCGCACTGATAAAGCGTTTATTCCTCAAGCTTTTTCTGAGACTGCATTTTGAGATACGCATTTATGAAACCGTCAATATCGCCGTCCATAACCGCATTGATGTTACCCATTTCGTAGCCCGTGCGGTTATCCTTGACAAGTGTGTACGGCATAAATACATACGAACGTATTTGATTGCCCCAGCCTATCTCTTTTTGGTCGCCCTTAATATCCGAAATTTTGTCAAGATGCTCGCGCTCCTTGATTTCAAGAAGCTTGGATTTTAACATTCTCATGGCAACCTCTCGGTTCTGATGCTGACTTCTCTCAACCTGGCATGCTACAACAATTCCCGTCGGGATATGAGTAAGTCTTACGGCAGATGAGGTTTTGTTTACCTTTTGACCGCCTGCACCGCTTGAACGGTAAACATCCATTTTAATGTCCTCCGGAGCTATTTCAACCTCGACCGTATCATCGATTTCGGGCATTACCTCAACCGAAGCAAAAGAGGTATGGCGTCTGCCTGCCGCATCAAACGGGGAAACTCTTACAAGGCGGTGTATGCCCGTCTCACTTTTCATAAAGCCGTAGGCATTTTCGCCCTCTATGAGGATACTTGCCGATTTGAGCCCTGCCTCGTCGCCGTCAAGGAAATCAAGCGTAGTAACCTTAAAGCCGTGACGCTCACCCCATCGGCAATACATTCTGAAAAGCATCTGCGCCCAATCCTGCGCCTCCGTTCCGCCTGCGCCGGCGTGGAAGGTAAGAATTGCATTTTTGGCATCATATTCACCGCTCAAAAGGGTTGTAAGGGTCATGGTGTCAAGATCACTTTCAAACTTTTCTACGCTCTCGGTGCACTCATCGAGCATACCCTCGTCCTCTTCTTCATTTGAAAGTTCAATCATAACAAGCGCATCGTCATAATCCTGCCTGAGCTTTTCATAAGCCGCCACTTTGCTCTTGAGGTTGCTTGTGCGCTGAACGACCTTTTGAGAATTTGCTATATCATCCCAAAAGCCGTCAACAGTCTGCTCTTTTTCAAGCTGCGCTATCTCTTCTTTCATCTTATCAAGACCCAGAGCCTCGGAGAGGTCATCAAGAGTCTTTTCGTGGTTTATAAGTCGCAGTCTCAATTCTTCGTATTGAAGCATAAATATAATTCCTTTACTTATAATTTTTATATATTTACAAAGCTTAGTGCCTCGCCGACTATTTAATATCGGCTATGTCATAAGGCGTTTTTTGATACACAAAGTAGTTAAGCCAATTTTGGAAAAGCAGGCTTGCCGCACCGCGCCAAGTGTCTACGGGCGTTTTTTTGATGTCGTTATCGGGGAAGTAATTGTGCGGCATCTTTATGTCAAGACCCTTTTTTAAATCGCGGAAGTACTCGCGAGCCAAGGTGTCGCTATCATATTCGCAATGACCCGAACAGTAAAAATTGCGGCACGCCATATCCGACACGAGATGGACTCCGGCTTCCTCGGAATAAGACAAAATCTGAAGATCCTTTACTCTTATTATATCCTCTTTTCTGTTTTCCGTGTGACGTGAATGCGGAACATAAAAGACATCGGAAAATCCGCGCAAAAGCGGATGATACAAATCAAGCGGTTGATGGCGAAATACGCCGAAAACCTTCTCGGGAAGCAGATGCTTCGGAATACCGTAATTATAGTAAAGCGCAGCCTGCGCTCCCCAGCATATATTAAATGTGGAATACACATTTGTTTTTGCCCAATCAAATATTTTGCAGAGCTCGTCCCAGTAATCGACCTCTTCGAAGTCCATCATCTCAACGGGCGCTCCGGTAACTATCATACCGTCAAATTTTTCGTCCTTGACATCGTCATAGGTTTTGTAGAATTTGAGCATATGCTCCCTTGACACATTTTTTGAAATATGGCTTTTTACCTGCAGCAAGTCTATTTCAAGCTGAAGCGGAGAATTACTGAGAAGCCTTAAAAGCTGAGTTTCGGTCTCGATTTTTGTAGGCATTAAATTCAGTATTATAATTTTAAGCGGACGAATGTCCTGCTTGACGGCTCTGTCCTCCGTCATAACAAATATATTTTCAAGCTCCAGGCTATGATGCGCCGGAAGCTGATTATCTATTTTTATGGGCATACAGCCACCTCTTTCAAGAAGACGAACCTCGGTCTTTTACCCGTTTAAGTTCTGACAAAGTATTATAACATAACACATCACCGTTTGCAATGCCGATACACATAAAAATACCCCGACCGCAGTCGGGGTATTTTAAACTTATTTATTACCGTTTATATCAGCAAACGGGTTTTGTGTTTTCCTCTTCCTCGTCATCCTTACGTTTTTTACGAAGAATTATGAAGAATATAAGTGACAATCCACAAAGGAAAACAGCAGCTGCGGCGAGCGGATTTTCACGGATAAGTTCACCGGTTTTGGATATTACCGGGTTATTAATTATCGGGTTGCCGCTGTCGCTCGGTTTGGTTACCGGAACTTCGTTTGTCGGCTCCTCTACGGGTGTGCCGGGAACAATATTAATAGTACCGTCGTCGTTAACGACAAAGTCGAGCCATAAGGTATTGGTGCCCTTCGGAACAACTGCAATCTGCGAGCCGTCATCAAGTTTAATAACGGTTGTTTCTGTTGCCGTATCACTTACGCTTACCGAGAAAGTAGTCTTGCCGGCTACTTCACCGTTTTCGTCGGTGATTGTTACAACATGGAAACCGTCTTTAATAACGTCAACGCTGTATGCACCGTCTTTTCCTGCCTCAGCCTTGATTTCGCCGAGGTCAATGTCGAGCTTAGCGCCCGGGAAAAGGTTTTTACCGCGATACACATTACCATTCATACCCATACGAACACAGGGATCTTCGTGATCTCCGCCGGGATTTGTAGTGCCCGAGGGATTTGTTGTGCCTGAGGGATCTGTCGGAGCTGTCGGCTCTGTGGGTCTTGTCGGATCCGTCGGAGCTGTCGGCTCTGTGGGTCTTGTAGGCTCGGTAGGTTCTGTGGGATTTGTAGTCGGCTCTGTGGGTCCGAAGCATTTTTTAAATGTGAACACAATGTTCATATCGGTGGTAACCGAATCAAATCTCAACATCCCGTACTGCAATTTACCGGTATAATCTTTACCGTTTACCGTGACACGCTCAAGGTGGCTGTCAAGCTTTGCAACAGCTCCGAGAGAAAGCGAATCAAAACGGTCAACGGCGAACTTAGCACCGCTTGCAATAAGGTTGCCGTCTTTAAGGACATAACCTCCGTCGTTATACGTTACGGTAATTTCATGGGTACTCGGGACTACAGTTTTAAGCTGTGTTTTACCGATTTCACCTGCCTCGGCGAAAACGCAAAGCTGCATGGTGAATATAAGCAAAACAGACAACAGCACACTGCAAGCCTTTTTCATGAAACCACCTCCTTAAAAATTTTAAAAATCAAAATCTGGCAATAATTATGCAGCAACGTACTCTACGGTATAAAGCATGTGGCCGACATACTCAGCTATGGGAGCGTTGAAGTCAGCGATTGTAACGGTTGTCGAAGACTTAACAGCGTTGTTAAGCTCGGTATATTCAGCAGCATCTCCGCCTGCTACGGTGAAGGTGAGGAATTTATCGGTAGCAGCGTTTGTCATTTTTCCTGCATTTTCAGCAACAGCCGAAACCTTGAGCTTAGCGCCGAGCTTAAGCTGAGAATCAACGGTGTAAGAAGCGTCCTGAGCTGCGGTGTCA
>UMLW01004245.1_pt1 | contig 13577 bp, 15 predicted proteins | sample 1966601 | NCBI WGS metagenome assembly UMLW01 (sample SAMEA4836211, study PRJEB28245) | human gut metagenome | biome: gut microbiome; material: fecal sample | place: Denmark | collected 2008 | reverse complement strand
CCGCCGGTTGGAAATCTCTACCCAAATGGAGGATATTTCTCATATGGGTAGAGAATCCCCGATCCGCATGTCTCAAATCTCTACCCAAACGGCGGGAAATTGGGAAAAGGGTAGAGATTCCCGATAATGTCAAAGGAAAAAAAGATACAGAAAGAAGAATACAAAGAAAATTTAATGCATATTATTAAATTTTTTGCATATAAAGAGGGAGTGTTAAAAAAGAAAAGCAGCTTAAAGCTATATGGGGATATCTTTCACCAAGGATTGAATATCTGAAAGACATTCCTAAAAATATTTTTGATAAAGATATTTCTGCAATATCTTATACAGAAGAATTTAAAGAAGAATTTGATAAAAATCCCAAGGATACATTAAAGCATATTATTGATAAGCTGAACTCCGAATTGAATTCCATATTACATGAGTATGATTTTAATTAAGCTCGCCCCGGATTTTGACAAATCAACATTAAATCCGAACTTAGATGAGTCTAAAATATGGTTTGATGAAATGGCTGAGCAATTATATAATTCAAAGCTTGAAGTTGAGAAAAAAATTTAGAACGAGGAGATACCCCAAATCCGGAAAATAAAGAGATGGATGAACACTTTACTGCAATGACAGGACTTGAAATGGATAGTAACAGAGGTTTTAAATTTGTATTAACTGAAGACGGTAATTACGATATTGAAAAAACTCCTTTACACGGATATGATTCAGTATATCAGTATACAAGTTTATCAAATGTTAGGTATTTACTTCAATCGCTTTTCTTAATTTCTGCTGAGCCGGATTCAAAGAAAATTCCGGGGAAATAATATACAAATCGCAATCAGCTTCAGCCATTGCAAAACCTGATTTTTTTAGCAACCATATACTTATTTATCTTGGATAATATTTGCCTTCTTAACCTTTTTAATGGTTCCGTCAGGATACTTAATTGACATATTGTCAAGGTGTGCTCCGATTCCTGCCTTAATGCTGTTAATATAATCCCATCTTAATCTTCCTTGTTCTTCTTTTTCTTCTTCAGTAAGCCCTGTTTCTTTGGATTTATGATATAATTCATTAATTCTTGCTATTTTTTCTTCCATTGTCATAATTTATATTTAGTAGAGGACTGTATTATAAGTTGTAAAGTATTGATAAATAAGCATTTTTTACATTCTTTACACGAAATACTGTCCACTACGTTCTCCTTTCTTTTAGTTATTCTTCATCCAACAACTCTTGACAGGTCATCGAAATGAAAACACCTAACTTAATCAAATCATTTAGATGCTTTTCCGAAAGGTCAGCATCCTTCCTCATAAGTTTTGATATTTCTGCACTCAACTCATCTGCCTGTTGCTGAATGTAATAGATCTTTTCTTTATGTTCATCATTCATAAATGTACCTCTATGCCTGTTTTACTAACTGTTTCTTTAGTCGTTCATTTTCTGCTTTAAGTTCTTCATAATCGACTAACTGTTCAATAAGTTTCTTTTTATCATCCTCTAACTTTTTGACTTGTTCCCGAAGAGCCGAAATCTTATCATCTTTAAGCTGCAACTTATCCTTTTTAACAGCAACCACATCATCTAATGGGCTTGCCTTTGAGATTGCTCTAAGGCTTAAAATACGCTCTTTAAGTTGTGGATTGTTATAAAGTGTTGCTCTTGATACTTCCGCCTCTTTACAGACCGTTTCAAAGTTTATAGGCTTTCCTTTTCTTTTGAGTTTATCTATTGCCTTATTAACTTTATCAATGGTTGCCTTATTCTTAGCCTCTGCATGAGCCTTTATACCTGCAACCTGGCTATCCGACACTTTCTTTGCCATTTAACTGTACCTCCAGACTTTCTACCAATGGTTTTAAATACTTGTACTTGATGTACTGTTTCTGCCATTCTCGGTCATGACCAAGTTCTTTTAATCTTGTCATTTCCTTTTCAAGTAAATCCAGTTCATCCTTTAGGATTGGATAGAACTGAACTTCTGTGATGTAGTTAGGGCAGTTATAAAAGAAACATCCATCGCCATCTGTACAGTTTCCTCGTCTGAAATCATACAGGCAAACTCCTGTAGGCAGTGGATTAAAACTCATTGTCTTGGCTAAATCTGTGATTACATCATCAATCTCATCCTCAGTTTTACCATGAAATAAGTCATCTAATTTACCTTTGATTTCTTTTGCTCTAAGCCCTGCAATCTTTGACTCTGGGCTTAAAATCATATCGGAATAGATTTCCTTAACCTCTTCTTCCTGCAAGGTAAGATAGTGTGCTGTCATTTCAATAGAAACATGTGAATACTGTTTCATAATCATTGCGATAGGCACTTTTCTTTTGATAAGTTCTCTTACAAAGGTTGCTCTGAATTGATGTGATGTAAGTGGATATAACTCACCTTTATTGTTTCGAATGTCCCATCGTTCTATGAAATATCTTAACTTCTTGTCATTCCAATGCGTCAAAGTATAAAGAGCCACTTTATTATTTTGAGATTTTATTCGACATAAAAACAGTTCCTTCAATCCACTTTCTTTACGAAGTGGTTCTGTATAGTCTGAAAGTTCTTTAATGGTATTTTTTACAAGTTCATTGATAAATACCTTATGAATGATTGGTTCGCCTTTTTCAGTCTTCCCAAGAGTTACTTCCATGTAATCATAACCATCGGAAGTTCGCTTAACGCAGCCTTCCTGTATAGATAAAACCTCATTGATACGAAGTCCTGTCTGACTCTGAATAATAATACCTGACTTTGTAAGTACATCCTTTTCATCGTGTACTGCATGGTACAAAATCTTATCGAACACATCCTCTGGTATAGGTTTTATCTTATTGGTTTTCATAGACTTTTTAGTATTCCAAAGCTGATTAGCTGTTTCTGTCTTTGGAAGATGAAATGCAGGTACATTCCATCGTTTTATCTGACCGATACGGATGATTTCTTCTACCACATGGCAAGAAATATTTCCTGTACCAACTGCCACCTTCTTGTCATTTTTCATCCACAGGTTGAAGTTTAAGTAATCCTCAAAAGTTACATCTGCGAAGCTGTGAATACCATTTAAGGAGCAGTATTCGATAAACATTGGAAGATAGCCATTGATATATCCTCGCACTGTCTGTGGCTTCGTTTTACCGAGTTTGTAGTAGGTGTACTGCTTAACAGTTTCCTTCATATCTGCATCTGCTATATATTCAAATCTAATGTATTTCTGCGATTCCTTTGTTGATTTAGCAGTAATAAAAGGTCTTAAATCCCACACATCATCATTGTAGTTGGAATTGCCTATCATTATGCTGTTTAAATCTGTATCAGGCTCAATGACCTGTAACTGTAATGCCAAGTTAGTTGCCATTCTGTAATCCCTCCAATCTTTCAATGATGACCTTTAATACCTCTATTGTCGGTATAAAGTGTTCTGCGTAATGCTCTCCGTAGATAACACCTTCTTCAAGCTGTTTTTCAAGGTTTGCCAAGTGCCGTTTATGAGCATCTAAGTATTCTGGTGTAGTGATATATCTGCTACAGGTATAACATTTCTGCCTTTTAAGAAGTCTGTCACATATCTTTCCATCAATCACTGGCTTTGTGCAATAACCATCACACATACAAGCACCTTTATACTTGTTTGCCTTGAACCATTCAAACTCTGATATATTGTCAAAAGCATTACTCTGTATCTGATTGATGTTTCCAATCACACCAACACTCTTAAATACCTCTGCTCGTTCCTTATCCTTTACATCTGCATAGAAACGCTTTGTAACGGATGCATCCGTATGTCCTAACACCTGCTGAATTACATTGATGTTAGTACCTTTAGAAAGCATATCTGTTCCAAGAGTGCGTCTGAACTGGTGGCTTGTAAGGTTGTAGTAATCGCCATTGGCATCTTTGATATCATGTTCTTTGGTAAAGTCACATAACCAATACATAAATGCTCTTTCGCTTGGAACATACACTTGACCTGCCCTTTTACCATTTTTAGCTCGCCTTATCATCAGAACATCTTTGTCTTTTTCATCAGTTTCAACACGCAAATCTTTGGTAATCTCTATCAGTTTTTCAATAGCAGCAACACATTCACTTCTGACAGGCATAGGAGCCTTATTCTTGCGTCCTTTATGCTGCACCCACTCGATTGTATATCCACTAATAGGATGTGGCTTAATGCAGTCAATACGAAGTTTTAAAAGGTCACCAATGCGCATCCCTGTGGATTGGAGAATGATAATTCCATACTTTAGATATGGATTTTCTTCTGTTTTAAGAGCTTCATTTATCTGTGTAACAACATTATCTGGGATGAAGTCTATCTTTAACTTACGATTGACTCCTGTGTACTCATTTCCTGTAAAAATCTCGGTTACAGGCACATCATCAGGTCTATGTAACTGACACCAACGGATAACGGATTTCAAAGCAAACAAAGAAGCCTTTTGCATTGATATTCCAAATGGTTTTCCAGTCTTTTCAGAGATTGTCGTATGTAAATATGAAATATAGTTCTCAATATCTACATTGGATAATCCCTTTAATGATGTGATGTTTCTTGTGTCTGCAAACTGAATGAATCGGTAGAAATATGAATTTACCTCGTGGTAAAGACTACTCAATGTTTTATTGTCCACTCTGTAATTCTGCCATACATATTCCTTAAACAGTTCCTTTATCTCGTCACTTGAAATATACGAAAAATCAAACTTGAAGTTTCTTCCATAGTGCTGTGACATTTCATCATTATCAACGATATTCCATACATCACTATCTGGTCTTTTACTTGCCATCGGAGTCACCTCCAATCAGTGTACTCTGATTCCAATACCTCGAAAGACTGTCCTCAATGTACGGATTAGAAAGATGTGTATATTTCTGTGTAGTAGAAAGATGTTCATGCCCCATGATCATTCTTACAACACTTACATCCATTCCAGACTGTACAAGGTTGGAACAGAGGGTATGTCTTAAATCATGAAAATTAAAGTCAATACCAACTTCTTTCTGTACCTTTTTTAACTTATCATAAGCAGCACTATAGGTAAGCTGTTTTCCAAGCTGTCTTGCCTGCTCTGATACAAAGATGTAACTATGGTCTGTATCAATAAGGTTTCTTTCTTCAAAAATAAAATCATCAAGTTCCTGTATAAGTGACATAGGTACATACAAATCCCTTGTTTTACCTTTTGACTTAATCTGCTGAAAACAACCGACTGCCTGTGACATATCTGGTACTGGTACAGACTCTATTTCAAGGTCTAAAACCTCCTGTATTCTTGCGCCCGTAAGATAAAGCATCTTGTATAAAAGAATGTCTCTATGCTTGTCTAAACGGCTCAGAAACAGTTCCATTTCATCATCTGAGACAAGATTAATCTTGTAATCACTTTCCTTAACCTTAAAGATAGACTGTTTTGTTTTGTTATCACTTCTTGCGTGTTTCAAGATACCCTTAAAAGCATTGAATGGTCTGTTTACTTCATGCATTAGCAATGGATTGTCAATTTCCTGCATATCTGCTTGATACTGATAAAAACCATGCAAGGTACTAAGCATACGATTGATTGTCTTTGCTGTTCTTGCACCATCTTTGTTAATAGCAATGATGTTATCATCCTCTGACATAAGGTATTCTTTGTATTCGCCTATCATCTTTGGACTTACTTCATCATAAGCATAACCGTAATCTGATAAGAACTCCCAAAAGGCTTTCAAATCATTTCCGTATGCTATGAGAGTATTGATTGCTCTATCTCTTTGGTCTTGGTATTTCAGATAGTCATAAACTGGCTTTACAATTCTCATGTCATTATCCAGTAGAACAACTATCTTCCTTCCTTTACGTTTTGTAACGTGTAATTCCATGTATCTGATACCTCCAATACACTTCTTATATGTCTAATATGTAAAATATCCTTTATTTACTATACATTTTACCACTATAAGAACATATATTCAATAGTTATACTACTGTTTAATAATCTTTTAATATTCAATTTTTTAAGGTACACTTACTTTACAGTAACATACCCCAACAAACCCTTATATTTACTAAGGTTTATTATGGTATATCTATTATTTTACATTCTATACATTAACTACTAAAGATAACATAGTAATAATCTCCAATCTTCCTTGTGATAGGTATTTTACCACATTCGTGAATTAACATACAGTATTTTATTTAATTTTTACTAAAATATAGGGAAAGAAATATACAAATGTGACAGAGAAAGTGGTATATTGTACACAAAAGAAAAAGGTGCTAATTAATATTCAGGAGGTGAGAAAGTGAACTTTTTTGAGTACGTAAAAAATGATTCTTTTTTTAAGCCACTAACATTGAAATACAAAAGAATATATTATGATTGCATTCAGATATTAATTGATAAAACAAAAGAATTACCGGTATTGTATGAAACTGATGCAAAAGATAGTCTTACGGTTTATTTGAAAAACGTGGGAATAGGTGATACAAGAAGTAGTTTATTGGAAGATATTGCAGAGGGCGATGAAATGGGAATAGAAGAAAATGGAATTGAATTGCAACCTTCAGAAATTATTTCCTTATTTCGCGAATGTGGATGGTTACTTCCTAGAGAGATAGGTAGAAATGGTGAGTATGTTGTTAATATTTCAATTGACTGCAGACGATTTATGGATTTTTTGAGAAAAATGACAGAAAAAAGTGGAGAAGGTATGATGTCAAACCGTATTTTTTCTATGTATGAAATTATAAAATCTGCATTTGAGGAAGATTCTGTTCGTAGAGAGAGACCTTATACTAATATTCTGGTACCACTAATTGAAAATGAAACAGAATTAAAAAATGAATTAGTAGAGCTTAAAGATAATATTTCAAGTATTATGAAAGCAGTAATTGTTTTTCAGGATATCAATAGTTTTGGGCAATTTATAATGAAAGATGAAATGCTGGATCGTTTTTTTAGCGAATATTTTTTTATAAAAAATAATGGTTTAATCCCTACGCAAATATCATTTATAAAGACGAAATTAAGAATACTTAAACAGGAAGAAATGTGTGAGAAAATAATAAAAGAATGCTCGGAAAAATTGCAATTGAATTATGAAGAAGCGAGAGAACGTGTTGAACGATATTTTGCCGAACTCCAGTATTTCTTAAGTGTTGAATACGAAGCAAATATGGAGCTTATAGATAATCGTATTAATAATTACTATAATCTTGCAAATACAAGGATTATGCTGATGGCAAGCAATGGAGTAAGATTAGAAGCTGTAATTAATGATTTTCTGAATACCGTGTCCAAGAAGACAGAAGAAGAACAGAATGTTGCAATGGAAAAAGTTGCAGATTGTATGCGTATCACTAATCAAAAATATGTAGGATATAAATCTTTTGAAAAAAATAAGCGTGTAAAAAATGAGGGGGAAAATATTGGGCTTTTAACAATTGAGTTATCAGAAGAAGAAAAGAGAGTACAAACAGAAAAGCTATTTAAGAGTTCCCCAAATAAATATTCTGTTGATAGGGTAACTACTTTTCTGGATGCACAATTAGGTAGTGAAAATGAAATGAATATTAAAGAAAAACCGATTCAGACGAAGGAAGAGATATTGATGTATGCAGCGGCAATGCTTTATGCTAAAAATGATGAGTTCCCATATGATATTCGACTGTCGGAAAAAACTGTAAAAACAGAGATTGCGGATATTACTGATATGGCAGTAATTAAGAAATAGAAGGAGTCTGTTTATGAATGATTTCAGCTTTATGAAAAAAATGAGTGAAGAAGATGCATACTTATTTAAGAAATGCATTCGTAAAATGCTTGATACAACATTTATTGTGGCTGATAAAGATGAAAAATTATATGATTTTATATCGTCAGAATCCAATCAGTATGATGTAAATACATATTTGTCAGCAATTGGCTACAAGGTAGTTGTTGAAGAAAGAATGAAAGTGGCAATGTTACAACAAGCGGATGAAGATGTCGAAACAGTGGGATTAAAGAGAATAAATTTATACCGTTTTGATGCAAAACAGGTGAAGTTATTAATGGTATTGTGGCTTTTGTTTTTGGAACGCATGGGGTATGCAGATCCGGTGCATATTACAGTTGGTGATATTATTGATAAATGCAAAATTTATCAAATTAATATGAAACCGGTAGACTTTAAAGATTCGTATCGTATATTTAAAAAATTTAGCCTGATAGATTATAGTGATGACATATCAACAGAAGAAGGAAAAGTTAGATTATACCCATCATTACAATTTTGCATGGATATAGGACAATTAAAGCAGGTTATGGCGGAATATACATCCGATGGAGAAAACATAGAGACTTGGCAGGATGAATTATTGGAAAGTGAGGATACAGATGAATAAAACTATTTTGCGTAATATACATTTGGTAAACTGGTATGGATTTAGTAATAGGACAATCCCTGTTTCTGAAAATCTAACATTGATTTCGGGTGAGAATGAATGTGGAAAATCAACAATATTAGATGCTGTTAAATATGCATATACAGGTGACACGCAATTCAATAAGGCTACCAGTGGGTACAATACTGGTGTAGGAAAACGTAATTTAGTTTCATATACACGATGCTTAGTGGATGCGAGTTCTGGAATATATGCAAGACCGGCTGATAAGATACCGGTAGTGTATACACACATTGCATTGGAATATTTTGATCAGATAAATGAGAGCCCATTTGTGCTTGGTGTAGTAATAGAAACAGCTGTTACAGATATTAGAGGTACATATTGGTATGCAATGGATGGAAAAACAATTGCAAATATTTCATTTGTTTATGAAGATGGTTCACTTATAAAGCCTTATGATGCTTCGGGATTTCAGAAAAAATATGGGATACAAATGAAAAATAAAAAAGATGGTATCACTTTATTTATGCAGATGATAGGACTTAAATTGCCTTATCAGGAGGTTCCAAAATATCAAAGGAAACTAAGAAATATAATGGCATATAATCCTGCTGCGAAAATTCAAGAATTTATAAAGGAATCAGTTCTGGAAGAACATGATGTTAATTTTGATAAATTGAAAGAAGCAAAAAAGAATATTGAACAGATAAATGGCAGTTTGGAACAAATAAATCAAGAATTACAAGATTTAGATTCTATATTGGCAGATTTTGACGAGCATGATAAGAAGGCATTACAGCTGAAGATAGATGATATAAAAATTAAGTATAAGGAGCTGGTGGAGTGCCAAAGAGAAATTTCGGAAGCAGAGGAATTAATCAAAAAGAGTGTTATTACATGTGAAGATCTGGGAAGGAGAATTGAAGAACAGGATCAGGAAATAAATGATATTGATAAAGTTTATTCGGAAACAAGAAGAGCTCTTCTTGATTTAGATGTTTCAAAGGCAATAGAAGCATCTAAACAATTGATAGATACGTATGAAAAGCAATTGACAAGGTTGAATGACGAAAAAGTAAAATTGGAAATATTTCAGCAGAAAATGCAAGAAATGATTGTTCGATTATCGGAAATGGGAGTAACCATACAAAATGATAATGTACTTGGAAGATTGACATCAAAAAGTCTTGAGGTGGCTGAAAAACAAAGATTTATTGATTCGTTGAAAGAAGAGATACAGGGATGCCGTGACAACTTAATTGGGGAAAATACTCTGCTGAAAAAAGAGTTGGAAAGAGTACAGAGCGAATGCGTGGAACAAAATAGTATTATTGAAAGTTGCAATAAAAATAGGATGGATTATTCCAACATTCAGGAACAGGTAGAGCTTATTAAAGAAATTAACCGAGAATTCAAAAAGCATGGTATTAGTGAAGAAGCTCATATGGCTTATGAATATGTAGTAGCACTGAAGGATGAGAATTGGAGGAATGCGATAGAGACCTTTTTGGGGGTACACCGTTATGCTATCATAGTATCAAAAGATGCCTTTGATATTGCAAATGCCGTGTTAGACAGGTCAAGATATCGATATGTAGAGCTAGTAAATACAAAGCGATTAATGTCAAAGAAATTGGAATGTAAAGAAGATTCTGTATTTCTTTATCTTGATATTCAAAATGAAACTGCGGCAAATTATTTTAAATTTTGGTTAGGAAGCATTCATGCAGTAGATATTGAAAAAGTACCGGATTATGATAATGCTATGTCGATGGAAGGAAAACTGAGTCGCAACATGGCTGTAACCTATATTAATACAAGAAAAATCAGAAGTTATTGTCTGGGAAGCCAGGCAATAGAGCTAAATAGAAGAGCAGCAGAGAAAAGATTGATTGAGTTAGAAAAGAAAGAACAGGATATACTTTTAGAACAAAGAAGCCTGCAGGATAAATCAAAATATCTGCAGGATGGTTTAGAGTGCTTTAAAGAGTTCAATTTAAATGTTCACAAAGAGTGGGCAGATGTATCTGTAAATTTGAATAATGAAAGAGGTCATTATAAAGAGCTGTTAGAAGCACAGAAAAATAATGCAGAATTTATGACGTTAAATGAGAGGGTATTTGTGCTTGAAAACCAGCTAAATATTAAAAAAAATGATAGAAAGAAAAATATAGATCAAAAAACAATTTTAGAAGCAAGGATATCAGAAAATGAAAAATCAATTAAAAAGTCTAAAGAACAGGAAAAGTTAAAACAGGCGGAATTAGATAAGGAAAGAATTGTAAGTAATTCTGCTGTAGAAAAAGCAATAGAAGAATATGACCAATATTTGTCTGGGGAAAACCAGAATGGTGCTCTTATGGTTCGGGCGACAAAAGAAAGAGTGGATCGCAGGGTGCGTGAACTTGAAGGAAATATTAATGGTAAGCAACAAGCGTATAATAATCGAAAGCAAGAAGTAGATAAATTACCTATTGGTCTAAAGTGTGAAGCTGACTATCAGAGACGAAGAGGAAAAATCTGGATTGATGATTTGCAGGGGATACAGCAAAAACTCAGAGAGCAGACTGTAACATATGAACGAATATTTAAAAGAGAATTTGTACTCAATATATATGAAACTGCAAAGGATGCAAGAAATGATATAGCAGATATAAATAAGGAATTACGAAAACTTCAGTTCTCTACGAAATACCAATTTGATGTAAAAATGTTGAGCGATAATTCGGATTATGCAAAAATTCTAAGATACGCAGAATATTTGCAAGATACAAACAATATGTCCGATGGACAAATGACGTTCACAAGTCTGATGGGATATGAGAATGACGAGGTGGAAATAAGAGAAAAGGAAATTCGTGATATTATCAATAAGATTATTGACCATAACGATATTGCAGAAATAAAGAAATTTGCAGATTATCGAAATTATATGAGTTATGAAATTATTATCAATAATGATGAAGTAAAAGATGGTAAGCTATCGAAACAGGTAGGATATAATTCTGGTGCCGGAACTCAGATACCATATACGCTGATACTTTCAGCAGCATTGTCGATGTTGTATAACGTCAGAGTTAATTCAGTTAGATTGATTTTCATAGATGAACCTTTTGAAAAAATGAGTGATCATAATATAAAATTAATGCTGGATTTCTTTAAAAATCAGAATTTTCAGGTTATATTCTGTGCACCGCCTAATAAGCTGGAATCTATTGGTAGTGAATGTGGCGTAATTATTCCTGTTTTAAAATATAGTAATGATAATATGCAGATTGGAGAAATAAGGTTTCATGAGTAGTAAGGAATACAAAAAGGAGATAATTGATGGTTTGCTAAGAAAATATAATATTCGATATGCAAAGAATATTACTACCAATAGAAGGATTATATTAAAACCAACAGAAGTATATAAAGATTATGCAAAAAACAATGCAGATATATTGGAAAAACAAGGAATTAATGAAGCAGTATCTGTATTGAATGATATGGGCTTTATAACCGTTGATTATTTGAAATTTAGTGATGACATAGATAAAGTATATCTTTTAGAAGAAAAATTAGAGGCATTATATGAATACTTGAAAGAAGAATATAGTGTCATTCCTCAAAGTACTATTTCAAAACGAGTACATGAAATAGTAGAAAAATATATTTTTATGGGAAAAATTGTGAATAAATATTGTGAAAGTATTCTTGTACAAATAGAAGATCCAAGGTGCACACTTGATCCTGAACAAATTGAAGCTAATCTGAAAATGTTAGTTTTTTTAGAAAATAACAAGGAACATTTATATGTAAGAGAAGTTTCAATGTTGATATATGGGGACTCAAAATGGTTTGAAAATAACAACTATGAAGAAGTATGCTCATTTTTGAGAACTGCAACCGGTAGAATTAGAGAAGAAGGAGAAAAAAATGATGCCATCTTAGGATTTTTTCATATTACACCGGCAGAACAGGAAATATTTATAAAAGGCAGTTGGACAATTGAATGGGAGCAATATGCCTTAAATATATCAAAATTTCAAGGTGGTATAGCTTTAGCTTCCAGCGATGTAAAAACTATAAAAAATATCAGTGTTAATACAGAGTGCGTAATGACAATTGAAAATAAAACATCTTTTCAGAGATTGAAAGATGAAAATTTTGCTATGATGTATTTGGGCGGTTTTGCTAATAGACATCAGATAGAGTTCCTTAAAAAAGTTATTTCTGATAATCCTAATGTCAGATATTATCATTTTGGAGATATTGATGTTGGTGGATTTCTAATTCATAAGCATTTATGTCGGGAAACTGCTAAAAAGTTTGAATTATATTGTATGGGAATACAGCAATTATGTGATAGGCGGTTTAGCCATTGCCTAAGAGAATTGACGGATAATGATATGAGTAGGCTTGAGGCTTTAACGGAAGAAGATTTGTACAATGAAGTGTCAATTTATATGAAGGAACATAATGTGAAACTAGAGCAGGAAATAGTGAGTTATTATTTAGAGCAGGGATAGTCGAGACTTTGCGGGATGTAAAAAAGTAATTTATACCCCTGATAAAGAGATTCCAGTAGCTGCCGGTTGTAAATTTTTACTTAAACTTCCGATATTTTCCATATGTATAGAGATTTCACAGGATGGAGTTTTGTTTTATCTACCCAAATAGCGTAAATCGGTCGAAAAGGGTAGAGAAACCGCGGCCTGTTGCCCCGCAACCTTGAACGTTCCTCCAGAAATGGTGTTTCATTCAACTGAAACAATAAAAGCAACTATTGTTTATTTCAAGACAGGAAGTCATATAATATCAAGATGGATGAAAAACAATGAAACTAAAACGGTTCTATAATAAAAAAGTGAATATTGTTACTAAAGAAGGAATTGCATTTAGCGGTGTTGTTACTGAATACTTTTATCCTGAAGAAAATGAATCAGGAAAGGAAAGTATAGTAATAGATTCTTCAAGTGGTAATCCTGTCGAGTTCTATGAGGAAGATATAAAAATAATTTACAATCAAGATATAATTTGATGTATGAAGATGCTCATAGTATAGCTGAAAAAAATATAGTGATATATGTGAGAACTGTGACTGTCACGCATATAGTAAAGCAGAGAAAATGCTTAAGAGTAATAATTTTGAAAAGCAAGTGACTGTTGCATGGTATTAGATTTTTACGGAGCATAAGAAAATGATAGTTACCGAAGAACAAAAAA
>UMLW01016049.1_pt1 | contig 13852 bp, 8 predicted proteins | sample 1966601 | NCBI WGS metagenome assembly UMLW01 (sample SAMEA4836211, study PRJEB28245) | human gut metagenome | biome: gut microbiome; material: fecal sample | place: Denmark | collected 2008 | reverse complement strand
ATGCAAGTCCCATTATAAATATAGTGTAAAAATACCTTGTTCTGTTGTGGGTGTATTTACAACCTTCAGCAATCATATATGCAAAGATAGGAAAAGCTAATCTTCCTATTGCTCTCATAGGGTAGGAATTTTCCATTAAGTACAATCCTATATGGTCAATTGTCATACACACTAAAGCAAATATCTTTAGCATATTGCCTGAGAAAATACCCTTGTTTTCTGTTGTCCGTAAATTACTCATTGTTAATACCTCATTTTTTCATTATAGATTATATCATTTAGGATAAATAAAAACAATGTGTAATTCTATTATTATACAGGAAAAGCACCTCGTTATGAAGTGCTTTTGTAGAACTATAATTCACTATCCCTTAGGGAGTAGTATTCTGTAAGAATATCATCTTTGCTATGAACACCGGAAAGTCTTTTTAGCTCCTTACCGTCTTTAACAAAAACTAAAGTAGGTACACTCATTATGTGGAAATTCTTGGTTAGTTCAGTATTATCGTCAATGTTGCATTTGTAGATGGTTATGTTTTCTTTCCTACCGACTTCTTCAATAGTAGGCAACAAAATTTTGCAAGGGTTGCACCAACTTGCATAAAAATCTACTATATACAAATCTTTGTTGTTAAATATTTCCTTTGAGTTTCCTCTAATTTCAATTACAGGCATAAAATCCTCCATTATAAAATAATTAATATTAGGCATATAGTTAGTATTAGAATAAATATAAATTATATACAATTCGTTTATTGTAGGGATAAAAGCAGTTAGTTATAAAATAGAATTTTGTTATATTATGAAACTTTTTATAAAAATAAATTGTTTGTACAATTTATTTGTGGTATAATGTAATAACAGTATACAGATTAATTGTATTTTGGAGGTAAAATATGATTTGTAAAAATTGCGGTTTTCAAAATCCGGACGGTGCAAAGTTTTGTGCCAGTTGTGGTCAAAAAATAGAAATGTCAAATCCAATTCCACAGAATAATGTTTCTGATAGTAACACTCAGCAGAATAATATTCCACAGAATAATGCTCAGCAGAACAGTGTTACTCAGAATAACAATCAGCATAATTCTGTACATCAGAACAATGTACATCAGAACAATGTCCCTCAGGGTAACATTCCAAATAACTATAACCCACAGAATACTATGCCGAATAATAATATTCCACAGGGTAATGTTCCAAACAATATTCCTAATAACTACAATCCACAAAACAATATTCCACAGGGTAACTTCCAACCTCAGAATGGAATTCCACAGTTTAACAACTTCCCAAATCATGGTGTTAACCAAACTGTCATTGATCCAATTACCGGTCAACCGGTAAAGAATAAGAGTTCTAAAAAGGTACTACCACTTATTCTAGGTATTGCCGGTGGTGTAGTAGCTGTTATTGTTGCAGTTGTCATTGTATTTAGTGTTATAGATAACAGTGGTATTAACGGTGTACTTGATAGTCTGGAAGATGGTATTAATGATAAAAATGTAGAGGCTATCAAGAAATGTGTACCTGAATTTATGGTCAAGGATATGGATATTACTCAAAGTGATATTGACGATATATTGGGTATTAGAGATATTTATAGTTTTGAAATTGACTTTGATGTGAAGAGTGAAGAAGATGTAACTGACTCTAACTGTAGTGAAGCAAATAACTACACCTGGAAAGAATATATCCAAGATAGATATGAAGATTATGACGGATATGATGGTGGAGAAGTAGAGGAAGTAACAAAAGCTAAGGTTAAGTATGATATTGACTTTGATAACGATACTGCAAATGCTATTGCAGGTTTAGCCTCTTTAGGTGAGAATGACCTAACTAAAGATGTTTACTTTGTTAAGTATGACGGTAGCTGGTATCTATTTGAAATGTAATTGAAAATTCACTAAAGGATTGCTAAAGTTTTAGCAGTCCTTTTTTATTACCTTGACCTACCTAAATAATAATGTTAAAATCAAGGTAGATAAATTTTAGGGGTATGTTATGGCTGAAGAAAATGTAAAAAACATAACAACTGAAAAGGTAACTAAGAAGAATTTAAGCACAATAAGGCTTATTGTCGGTGGAGTTATTGTTTTAGTTTTGGTAACGGTACTTTGTTTGTTTCTTATTTTTACTTGTGTAATAAAGCTTTCTCCAAGTGGTATGGAAATTAAGAGAAGTGGCATTGGCATTGAATTTGTAAAATATACCGGTGATGAAAAGAATCTTAAAATTCCTGACCTAATAAACGGACTAAGTGTTGTTTCTGTAGGTGAAAAGGCTTTTTATAATACTAATGTTGAAAAAGTAGAAATGCCAAAGGATTTAAAAGAAGTTGGCAGTTACTGTTTTGCAAATTGTAAGAATTTAAAGGAAGTTAAGTTTAATTCAGAGGTAACTAACTTTGGGGACAATGCTTTTGAAAATTCTTCGGTAAAAAAGGTAACATTGCCCGGTAATCTTCAAAAAATCAGCAAGGCAATGTTTAAAAATTGTAAGAATCTAACCAGTGTTTCTTTCCCTAATAAATTGCTATTTGTTGATGATGAAGCATTTTATGGCTGTACTTCACTAAGTAAAATGACTGTTGGTGAGGGCATAAGAAAAATCGGCAAAGATACTTTTAGTAATGAAAAACAAGACTTTATGCTTTGTAGTGTAGCCGGTAGTATTGTTGAGGATTATGCAAGAGAAAATAATATTGAATATGCACCTTGTAATGAATACTATGAAGTATATACAAAGTATCCTGTATATGTAGGTAGCAATAGATACTCTACTGTTGAAGTGTCAAACGGTAATAATGGCATTATGAATTTCTTACCGTCACAAAGTGGATATTACAGAGTTACTTTAAAGGGTAGTAGTGTTGATTTTGACATTAATAAAGCCACCAAGAATACACAAAAACTTTCAACGGTAAAGAATAATACCGATGACTATTTTGCTTATTTTGAAAGTGGCAAAGAATATTTCCTTTCTGTTTTTGCGCAAGAACAAAGTAATTTTACTGTAAATATACAGCAGGTTAGTAAGTCTACTGTTTCTGCATACAGTAAATGTGAAAGAATGTATTTAGGTCAAGATATTTATGACCTTTCAAAAGGTACTGAACTAAAGTCTGACCATAATAAATATTCCGAAACAGTTGCTACTGTTAATTCCGACTCTACTATCACTAAAGTTGAAGATTATTATGTTGATAACAAAAATAAAGTATGGTATCAAATAACCACAAAGATGGGTGCTATGGAAAGCAAGTTGTGGTTTAAAGCATAAAGAAAACCTATGACTTTCGTCATAGGTTTTTTGCTTACCGTATATAGTATATTATCTTTTTAGTTCAGCAACTGTCCACTTAGTACCTTTGTCAGTTTCAACAAAGTTAATAAGTTTATCCATATCATCAAAGTAACGGTATAGGTCGTGACATTTTTCCTTTACAAAACCTTCACGCATTGAATGTTCCATCATTTCCTGTAGGTTATCGTAGTAGTGGTTAATATTGTAAATAGCGATAGGCTTGTTGATTCTGCCTAACTGCTTTAGAGTAACAATCTCAAACATTTCTTCAAATGTACCTACACCACCCGGAGTAATAATGAAAGCATCGGCTAGTTCCTCCATAATGTGCTTTCTTTCTCTCATAGACTCAGTTTTGATTAGTTTAGTACATTCAGTAAATAAACTTTCAATCTTGTCATCAAAGAAAAATTCAGGTACTACACCGGTAATCTCAGCACCGGCCTTTTTCATACCTCTTGCAGAAGCACCCATAAGTCCTTCGCTACCTGCACCGAATACTAGGGAGTGACCTCTCTTGCCAAGTTCATAACCCAGTTCCTCTGTTGCTTTTATATATGAATCATCAATGATGTTACTTGCTGAACCGAAAATACATATTCTCATATAATTACCTCTTTTCTAATACTTATTATATCTTGATTATATATCATATTTCAGAAAAATTCAATTAATACCTAATGTTGAAATTGTTTAATTTTGGTTGTATAATATTAAAAAAGGAGCGTTGCTATGTCATATATTTGTGTGATTGGAAATGAAAATGGAATAGTAGCAGGTAGTGACACAAGGGAAACTATTGCACCAAATAAATTTTTGGACAATAGACAGAAGGTTTTTGTTGACAAAAAGCAAAATCTTATTTGGGCTTGTTGTGGCATTACAAAATATAACGGAATAGACTATATTGATGTAGTGGAAAGTATATTGAGAGATACTAACCTGTCTTTTATTGAAAAGATAGACAGACTACAGATTATGATAGAGAGAGTCACTAAAGAATGTTATAACTATATCGGTAACGGTAGTGCTATGGATATTCTGATTGGCTACAAGTTAAAGAGAAAAATACTTATAAGAATGAATATACAAAATGGGGAAGTCAAGAGAAATACTTTCTTTGCACCACTTGCTATTGAGGGTGGTAGTGGAAAAATGATTATGAACAAACTTCCACTAAAAGATTATAACCACTTGTCTTTAAAAGAATTAGAGGTTTATGTTAAGAGTAGGGTGCAGGAAACTATTGACAAAGACAAAGAAATTTCTATAAATGACCCTACCCATGTTAATACTATTGGTGGAAAGGTAAGAACAGTTACCTTGTGAATAATTAAAGGTTTAAGTTTTAATAGATAATGTTTAAAATATTACATATTATAATAAGCCTTGAAATATTTCAAGGTTTGTGATAGTATTACAAGGACTTGTAAAGGAGCAGTAGGTCACTGCTCCTTTTTTAAGGGCTTTTCTGTTCATAATATGTTCATAAAATTAGTACTTTTATATAAAACCTTAAACTTAATGTTATGGAAAAAGAGTATAGTACATTACTGTATTTTTTGATATAATTAATAGTAAGAGATTTTGGTAAATCTATTTTATGAAATTTGAAAGAGAGGCACTTAAAATGAAAAAATTGTTTAGACCATTATCTTTGGTAATGGTGCTGGTTGTTTTGGCTACAACAACGACTTTCTCAGCGTTGTCAGCTACAATCGACAAAAATCTAACCGGGGCAGGTATTAATGTGGAAAAAGTAGCAGCGTATACTAACTCAAGTGATGGGTATGCCACTTATAGCGGTAACGACTTGGGTGCAAATTATTCAGCTGACTCTACAACCTTTAAGGTATGGGCACCTTCAGCATCTAGCGTGAAGGTTAAACTATACAAGACAGGTTCAGATAGTGAAGCTGGTGCAGGTGTCATTGGCACTTATGATATGACTAAAGACAGTTCTAATGGTGTTTGGTCATTAAAACAAAGTGGTGACTTAAACGGTATCTACTACACATACCTAGTAACAGTCAATGGCAAAACAAATGAAACAAGAGATGTATATTCAACAGCTTGTGGTGTTAACAGTAAGCGTTCAATGGTTGTTGATTTAAATTCAACTAATCCTGATGGTTGGAACAATGACTCTCATGTTCTTTTCAATAGCTCTTCAGAAGCTACAGTTTGGGAAATGTCAGTAAGAGATTTTTCTATTGACAGTTCTTCAGGTGTAGATGCTGACAAGAGAGGTACTTTCCTAGGTGTTGCTCAGCATGGCACAACACTTAACGGTAAAGGCGATATTAAAACAGGTATTGACTATCTAATTGAAAACAAAATCAATTGTGTTCAGATTATGCCAATGTATGACTTTGGTTCAGTTGATGAAACAAAGGGTGGTCAAAACTGGGGTTATGATCCAATGAACTACAATGTTCCTGAAGGTTCTTTCTCTACTAACCCATATGACGGTGCAGTAAGAATTAAGGAAATGAAAACAATGATTAAGGCACTTCATGATGCCGGTATCTCTGTTGTTATGGATGTAGTTTATAACCACACATATAACACAACAGATTCTTGTTTTGAAAATACAGTTCCGGGTTACTACTACAGAATGAACGGTAATCAGTTCCTTAACGGTTCAGGTTGTGGTAATGTAACTGCTTCCGATAAGACAATGTACAGAAAGTATATGATTGACTCAGTTAAGTATTGGGTAAATGAATACCATATTGATGGTTTCCGTTTTGACTTAATGGGTTGTCACGATATTACAACGATGAATAAGCTTAGAGATGAGCTTGATACTATTGATAAGAGAATTTTAACTTATGGTGAACCTTGGACAGGTACATGGCCAAGAGACCCTAACGGTATTGCTAACTCATCAGCAGCACTAATGGATAACGCAAGTAAGCTAAATCCAAGAGTTGGTATGTTTAACGATAAGGTTAGAGATGCTATCAGAGGTAGCAACGATAACTACGGTGCAGCATCAGGTTATATTATGGGTGCAAGTGGTTTTGATGCTGCAGTCAAAGCCGGTGAAATGGCTAACACCTCCACAATGTGGGGTGGTAACTGGTCAAAAGCACCTACTCAGACAGTAACATATTCTTGCTGTCACGATAACTTAACTCTTTGGGATAAGATTATGAGGGTTTGTGGTAGTAGTGACTATGACGGTACTAACTCAACATACCTTGCAATGAACAAACTTGCGTCAGTAATTGAATTTACTTCACAAGGTGTTAACTTTACTATTGCCGGTGAAGAATTTGCCAGAACTAAGTACGGCGAAGATAACTCTTACAACAAGGGCGATAGCAAGAACTTAATTGATTGGAACAGAGTTTCTAAGTATTCTGATCTAGTAAGTTATTATAAAGGTCTAAGAGAAATCCGTTCTGTATATAGTCCATTTACAGATAGCTCAATGACTTCTGTAAATTCATCTTACTTCTGTTCAACTCCAAGTGGTGTTGTAGCTTATACAATGCAGAACAAGACTGCTAACGCTAACAAAGAATGGGGTATGATTGCAGTAATTACAAATGCAACTTCCAACACTCAGACAGTTAAGCTACAAGCCGGTACAACACTTCCATCATCTTGGGTAACTGTTGCTAACGGTAACAGTGCAGGTCTAAAGAACTTAGGTACAGTTAACGGTTCTACTGTTTCAGTACCGGCAAGAAGTTCTCTAATCCTAGTTGATGCAAGTACATTTGACAGAGGTGTAACTCCTACAACTCCAACAACATCAACTACTACAGTACCACCTACAACAACTTCTGCTAAGAAAACAATCACTTACAACACATCAAAGATTAAGAACTTTAATGATGGTGTTTCTACAGAAACAGTAACAAATGGTCAAAATGTTACAAAGACAATTGAACCTGAAGATGGTTACGAAATTGTTTATGCTAAGGTAGTATGTGGTGGTAACGATATTACTTCAACTGCTTATAACTCAGCAACAAATACACTTAGCTTTAATGTTACAGCAGATACTGATGTAACAATTATTGCAACAAAGATTCCTGATACTCACCTATATGGTGATACCAACAGTGACAGTTCAGTTACTGTTAAGGATGCATCAAGATTACAAAAGTATGTTGCTAATATAACTGACCTAAGTGCTACAGAACTTAAGTCATCAGATGTTAATAATGATAATCATGTTGATGTTAAGGATGTAACAATGATACAGAAGTATGTTGCCGGTACAGTATCAAGTTTCCCATCAGGTAAAAGCTTCTCTGATGAGAAACCTACATACACAATTCCTACAAATACAATTACAACAACATCAGCTACAACAGTAGCAGTTCCTACAACTGCTACTACTCCATCATCTACTGTTTCTACCGGTGATAAGGTGTTAACACTTGACCCATCATCAGTTTCAGCCGGTAATGAAAGATGGGTTGCTTACTTCTTTACTGCTTCAATCACTTCTAATTATAAGTGGGTTGACCTAGATAGTAATAATTCAGTAACAGTGCCAAGTGGTATGGATACAGTTATTTTTGTTCGTATGAACGGAAAGACAACAGAAAACACTTGGGACAATCGTTGGAATCAGTCAGATGATTTAACAATCGGTTCAAGCACAAAGTATGTTGCTACCGGTTGGGGTTCAGGCAATCTGTTCACAGGTAACTGGGCATAAGTAAATAAACTATGAACATTCAAAGTGTCAACAATTGTTGGCACTTTGTTTTTTATGCACAAAAACTATGCCTGCCATTTGTGCATTTATACAAAGTTTCATACTGGATGCATAACAATATTACGAAATGATGAATAAAATTAAAGTATATTGTAAATTTATTGTCTATTTTGTATAATAAGTATATGATGTATAAGTAAAAATTTTTAGTGTAGAGAGATATTGCATAAAATATTTCTCTAGAGGCACTAAAATTCTTGTTTACTATAACTATTTTAAAAATATAATATTGTGTTATAATAATTATTGTAATAAAGACAGACAAATTATGGAAATATAAGTGTATTTTAATACACTTAAAAGAAGAAAGGAGAAAAAACTTTGATTAACAAAACATCAAAAGTAGCTGCCAGGTCTTTAACAGCAATTGCATTAATAGTAATGATAATCATTTCTTGTATTTCTGCCGTTGCTGTAAATAAGAGTGTAGCTGAGTCTGGTGCAAAAAAGGACATTGAAGTTACCGGTGGTACAATGACTAAAGGCGTTGACTACTATCTTGTTGGTGATATGTGCAGTCCAATATGGTCAACAGCTGATACAAGTTTTGCACTAACTAAAGTTAATGGTGATAATAACCATTATACCGGAACTTTTAGACTAACTGGTCAAAAGACTTATGAGTTCAAAATCTACAACAGTAACGGGGACTATTATTCTAAGTCTGGTGCTTCCTTTAGTGAAGGAACACAGATCGTTAGAGGCTTAACAAATGATGCCGGTGCTAGCAATATGTCATTTGTTATTCCAGCTGGTACAACAGAAATTACTGTTGATATGTATTGTGAGTACTCAAATGATAGTCAGGTTACATTTACTCTTAATAATTTAGGAACAGGTGATGTAACTCAAGGTGGTACTGGTCATAGCTACAAAGCACAGAGTGGTGTAATCAACCATTCATCAGACACAGAACTTCTTAATGTTAAGAGTACATTCTTCGACTACTATAACGATGAAGAAGTTGATGGTTCTTGGAGAACAAGCTTGTCAGGTTTCTATCGTACAGTTAAGTCAGGTAACACTAGCCACAACAGAGAACCATATGAAAAGTTCAACAGAGCTATTGCACAGTATGCTAACGGAGTAAATAACAGTTCGTGGACAACACCTCTTTATTTTGGTGATTTTAACACAGATAAAGACGGTTATCAAAAAGACGGTTATAAGGGTTATGGCGTAAGTAACCTAAAGAAGTTCTTGAGTGTACCAAATAACTCAAATGCCACATCATCAGGAACCTCAGGTTCTGTTGCCGGCCTTGCCGATGTTACACTTGCAGATAACAAGAAGTTAAGTAAGAATGGTGTTACAATGCCATACTTTGATGAAGATTGGCTTGTAAATAATGGCTATGGTACAGTTGTTCATTCTGACTTCCCTATGAGAAAGACAACTGATAAACACGGTCAGGATTACTATGAATATGATAGTTTAAATGGTAAAGATAACTGCTACTTTGATGGTTATGAAAATCTTGCAAGTGGTGGAAATCTTACAATGAATTATGCCAGTGGTAAGAGTAACTCGGTTTATGATGCTTTAAGTGGTTTCTCGAAAAGTACTATTAACAATCCCGGTTTCTTCCCATTTGACAGACAAAAGGACCATAGCAATAATGGTTATGACTTTGGCTTTGGTATGAGATTAGACCTAGATTTTACTCTTGGTGCTAACGGTAAAACTAATGGAGAGGATACAGTATTTAACTTCTCAGGTGATGATGACCTTTGGGTTTATCTTGATGGTGTACTTGTACTTGATATGGGTGGTGACCACAAGATGTCACAGGGTTGTATTGACTTTACAACTTTAAAGTCTTATGTAAATAATATTGATACTACATTCCAAGGCTCTGATTTAGTATATACGAATAGTTCAGATAAGTCTGGTTACAGTTATTCAGCTGAATTTCCAGCTCTGTTCTCTGATGATACAGAAACCAGAGGTTCAAGCAAGTTTAACAACAACAATGTTAACGCTCACCATACACTAACTGTTTTCTATATGGAAAGAGGTATGATTGAATCTAACTTAAAGGTTGGTTTCAACTTTGAACCTATTACTGATTCACTTGATGTTACAAAGACAGTCAATACATCTAATGTTAACACTAAACTACAGACAGCAGTTAAGAATGCTGATGACTTTGGCTTTGCTATTCAAGAAAACGGTGCAGATGTAAGTAATAAGAAATATAAGTATTCTGACAATGGCACAATTAATAACGCCAAGACTAATGGCAACACAGCTACACTATCTGATAGTGACAGTGCTTCCTTTAACAGTCAGTTTACTATTGATAATGATTTAACTGTTACCGAAGGTACACCAAAGAAAACTATTATTTCTAATATGGATACCGATAGTTTGATTTACCTTGATTCAAAGAATATGAGTTGTTCGTGGTTCTTCAATAATGGTGCAGTTCCTGCAATTTCCTTTGATAATGGTAACACATTCCACCAAATGTTCTCTTATCAAACAGATGGTAGAACAATTTACTACTATGAATCTGAAAAAGATAGTAGCAGTAATAACAAAAGCTTTATTATCGGTAGAAAAGATGATATGGGTGTTTGGAACAGAGTAAGATTCTCGGCAATTACCGAAAATACAAATTGTATTAACGTTAAGGCTTGGAGATCAACCTCTACCGGTGATATTAGTGTTGTTGATAACTCCGGTTCAATTAGTGAAGTAACTAAGTTTACTTTAACCCCACCTTCCAGTGGTGATTATACAATTGATACTACAAAGGAAAGTTTGTTAGCCGGTCATTACAATACTAATTGGTCATTGTATGATGTTAGTGGCACTTCACCGGACTTAATTACAACAGGGGACACAAAGGTTTCTAACTTTCAGTATAAAAATAAAGTTAATGATGATTTGGTTTCAACTCATCTAAGACTTGATTATGTAAACACACCTCAGGTTGCTAATATTACAGTAAATAAGAGTGTTGTTGACGAAAGTGGTAATACAATTACAGATGATGATACACAGTTTGATGTTACTTTAAAGCTTGACATTAACGGTGACGGTGCATATCAAGATTACGGTTTAACCGGTAAGATTTCTCAGAGTTCACCTTATACATTCACAGGTATTCCTGTAGGTGTTAAGTATAAGGTTGAAGAACAAACCCCAAGTGGATATAAGGTTTCTTATGGTACATTAAATAAGAATACAGGTGAACTTGGTAATTTGGGTGCTACTGTTGATGTTATCAACACAGTAACTCCTGCAAGTATTACAGCCGGTATTACAAAGACACTTGACAGAATGGTTTATGATGGTTCAACATTCCAATTTAAGTTAGTAGGTCTTGCTTCTACAACTGTTGGTGGTGTTACAACAGAAGATACTTCTTCGGTAACAGATACAATTTCAACTGTTGTTGATGGTAATGCAGCATTCAAGTCTATTGACTATAGCACAGAAGGTACATATCTATATAAGATTACAGAAGAACCATTAGTTGATGGTCACGATTATCAAACTGATTCTTCAGTATATATCTTTAAAGTTGTTGTTGCTAAGGATAATGGTGTTCTAAAGGCAACAGGTACTTATTATAGAGGTACTTCTTCACAATCTGTAAAAGAAATTATTGATGCTAACAATACAACTGCTGTTGCAAGTTTTGAAAATACATCAACTAAGGCTCAGGCTACTGTACTTAAGGCTGACAAGGTTAACCCTGACGGTACTGTTCCTGCTGATGCTAAGAAACTTGAAGGTGCAGAATTTACACTATATAAGGTTGATGATGATGGTATAAGAACTGGTACTAAGGTTGAGTCAAAAACAACTGATAGTAACGGTGAAGTAACATTTACTGACCTTGATATTTTCAAATCAGGTAAAAACGGTAACGGTGGTACTAAGGAATATCAGTGGTACTATGTTGTAGAAACTGCATCAGCTGAAGGTTATACACTTTCAACTAATGAACAGTGGTTCTCATTTGATGGTGGACATTATGACTCTACAAAGAATGTATATACTCATTCTTTTGCAGCTCTAAACACACTAATCACAGTTCCTTATGCCGGTATTAACTATCTAATGCAACATAACTTTATTCTTTATGGTACATTAGTTCTTGGTTTAGGTGCAATTTGTTCTTGTGGCTATATGCTAAGAAAGAGAAGACTTGGAGCAAAAGCTCCAACCAATAAACATGGTAGGAAATAAATTACATATATATTTTAATTAAAAAGGAGAAGATGAAAAATGACAAAATCAATTAAGAAAATTTTTGCAGCTCTTCTTGTAGTTGCAACTCTAGCACTTATGATTCCATTTAGTGCCAGTGCAGCAAGAGATGCTTCAACAAAAGTTACTTTCAAACTAAGTGACCCAACAGTTGTAGGTAAGTTTAAGTTTGACATTTACAAGCTTGCTGGTATTAATACAACAACAGGTGCAGTTACAACAGTAACAGGCCTACCTACAGATGTTAAAACAGCAGTTGAAGCTGAAGGTACAGATGCTAACACATCAACTCTAATTACTGCTTGTAAGAGTAACCTGGCAAGCCTAGGTTCTGCTGTTAAGACTTGGGACGCTACAACAGCTTCTGTTACATACACAGACCTAACAGCCGGTATCTACTACATTCACCCGGTTGCTAAGGCTACTGCTACAAAGGCTAATGACTCAATCGTAGTTCTTCCTAAGTATGATGATGCTACAAAGAAGTGGGTTGAAGCTGGTACAATTGACCTAGCTTCTAAGGTTAGCACAAAGGACATCGTTCTTGACAAGACAATCACTAAGGTTGATAATACAGATGTTAACGCTAAGTATGCTACAGCCGGTCTAGGTAGCACAGTTGAATTTAAGCTAGAAGCAAATGTTCCCGGTTCTGAAACAACAAAGCTAAAGAAATATGCTATCGCTGATAAGATGGATGCAGGTCTAACATTTAACAAGAATTCTGTTAAGGTTTACTACACAACTGATGCTTCTTCACTAAGTGCTGCTGACCTAGTTGATGCTGCTGATTATACAGTAGATGCACCTTTCACAGCTAAGGGTACAGAATATACATTTGCAGTTAACTTCAAGGCTGATACAGATGGTTATGTAAAGAACATTTATGATGCTGACAAGAAGATGGTAGTTGTATTTAATGCTACAGTTAACGAAAATGCAACAGTAGGTAAGACTTCAAATGACAACAAGGTTTCTCTAGACTACGCTAATGACGATACAGAAATCGTTGAACCTGGTCCAACAGTACAGGTATTTGCTTTCAACCTACAGGTTGTAAAGGAAGATAACGGCGGTCAGAAACTTGCAGGTGCAAAGTTCGACCTATTCAAGGCTGACAAGACTACTAAAATTGCTACTGCTACATCAGATGATAACGGTCTAGTACAGTTCACAAATAGTGGTAAGGAAATTCAGCTAGCAGCCGGTACATACTATGTTAAGGAAACTGAAGCTCCGGAAGGTTATGTTCTACCAACAGGTGATGCTGCTTGGACAGAAATCAAAGTAACTCCTACAATTACTCAGAAGACAAGTGCCGGTGCAAATGATGCTCAGTATGAACTAACAGGTCTAACAAATGCAGGTGACAATACTTTCGCTTTCGTTACAAAGACAGTTAAGAATGTAAAGATTACAGTTCCTAAGACAGGTGGTATGGGTACAACTCTATTCACAATTTGTGGTGCTTCTCTAATCGTTCTTGCAGGTGTAATGTTTGTAGTTCTAAAGAGAAAGAAAACTTCTAAGTAATTTTAATATAAACAAATAATCGTTAAAACTTTATTTGATATATGT
>UMLW01015336.1_pt1 | contig 14114 bp, 13 predicted proteins | sample 1966601 | NCBI WGS metagenome assembly UMLW01 (sample SAMEA4836211, study PRJEB28245) | human gut metagenome | biome: gut microbiome; material: fecal sample | place: Denmark | collected 2008 | reverse complement strand
ATTTCTTGCAATGTTCTTATATCTTTATGCGAAAGAACATGAATGGAAGAAGAACGATTTTGTTAGAAATATGTTTGCAATATGGTGGAGAACATTTAGAAGTTCTTCAAATTTTCGCCGGACATTCGTACTAGCCTTTTATACAGCAATGATATTACTCCGAACAGTTTTAAATCGTGAAATATGGTTTGACCCGCTTGGAAAGATTTTTGCAGGATGGGGACTATATGAAGATGGACAGTTTACAACAGAATCTATAGAGAATTTCATGTTATTTGTTCCATTTTCTATTTTACTATTGTGGGCATTTCAAAAAGAATTACTTGATGAATCTGAGAATATTAGATTTGGAAAAACCGTTTGGGAAGCCACAAAAGTTGTAGCAGTATTTTCTTTTATGATAGAATTTACTCAGTTATTATTCCATCTTGGAACCTTTCAAATATCAGATCTAACCTATAATACATTTGGTGGAGCAGTAGGCGGTGTCATCTATTATTTGGGATTTTGTCGAAGCGAAAAATAAAATAAGAAACAGAGGACAGCTATCGGAGCATTAGTCTGGAGCAGGAAATCCTCTGTTTTAAGTACAAAACGATTGGATTCACATGAAAATAGGAGCTATAAAATGGCAGGAAGACCAAAAAAGAAACCAGAATATAATCCAGAATTTCAATTTAATAATTTTCTTCAAGAGTTAAGAGATGCCTATAAAGAAGCAGATTCCTTAAGATCACTGGCAGATGAGCTAAATATTAGTCTGCTTAAACTTCGTAAGTTACTTATTACTGCAGATGTATTCACATCAGATATATGTACAGAAATTAATGATCTGTATCAGTCAGGAAAAAAGATTCCGGAGATTATGAAACTCACAGGTCTTTCCAGAGCATCGGTGCATTCCTATCTGCCCTACACTAAGGGAATTTATAATGCAGCAGAGATAAGTTTAAATGCGGAGCGATGCCGGACATATAAGATCAGACAGGAGCAGGTTCGGCTTCTAAAGGAAATACCATCAGAGGAAAATCTGTGGCAAGCTGTTATTGCATTTCAGGATTATCCATTTAAAACAGCAACAGGATTACCATTCCGATATAAATTAAAGATTGGTAAAAACGGAGAGTATAACAAAGAGCTGCTGATAGACCGGAGAGAGAAAAGTAAGAGTCTTGCCTGGAGTAGTGTGGTGCTGGCATTTGAAAATAGTAAGGGTATTTCAGAAGAAGTGAAGAAGCCGAAAGCACTTGGAGATATTAGAGGAGTTTCATATATTTATCCGATATTATGGAGATTTGCCTTGATCAGAGTTCCGGAAGCAATAGAGAAGAAAATGGGAAAGCAGAGATAAATCCCTGCTTCATTGTCTGAAAGTGATTAGATTAACATGGATATATTAAAGAGTTTCTCTTAAGATAGAAAATGCATCAATGATTCCTTGTTTGTAGGCAATTCGTATATATTCTATAGATGAAATGTTTTCAGCAGTGATAGCGGCATCAACAGTGTCCCATTGTTGAGGAGTTAGATTAAGATCCCGTATTTTTTCATTGGCTTTATTGCATTTTTTCTGAGCTTTTTGATATTTTTTATCTTGTCTGAGTGCGGCAGGTAATCCTGTTTCCATGCGAAAAGAGGCAAGCTGATCCAGAATACTTTCTGATGATGACAGACCGTTTTTAGCATTATGAATGAAATATTCTGTGAGTGTTTTATAGAGATTCTTTTGTAGTTTCTGTTCTTTTTTGCTCATTAGGTAAATTCCTCCTTAAAATTGTGCAAGTAAATAACGGTATAACGTTAATTTATCATCAGTTTACGGAAATGTCAACGGCACACCGTTAATAAAGCAAAGGGAAATCCTTTATACTGAATATATATTGTGATTTAAGGAGAATTTGCATGACGTATTCAGATGCCATAATAAAGAGATTGACTGATCTGTGTGTTGAGAGAGGGATAACGACAAATAAACTTGCTACATTGTCAGGGATTACGCAATCAACGCTTAATAGTATGATGAGGGGAGAAACAAAGAATCCAAAGCTGAAGACTTTGCGTAAGATTGCTATGGGATTCAATATGACTGTTTCTGAGTTACTGGATTTTCCAGAAATGAACGAAATGGAATTTGAAGATGAATGAAAGAAAATATGTTCGGAAAAATTGAAAAAACATATTGACTTACGAAAATTTGTTCGGTATAATTATTTCTATCAGAAACGCAACGTTTCCGATAGAAAGGTAAGGTGAAAAGATGCGGCATAAAAGCGAAGAATTGATGAAGCAGATTATGGATTATGCAGAACAGTTTCAGTTGTTGAATCATCGTTCACCTTATACCAGCGAAATCGCAGATGCGCTCGGTATAGTCAAGAGTACAGTATACAAGTACCTTGTTGCTATGAATGACAGAGGAATGTTAAGCTACCGCAATGGGGAGATTGTTACTGAGAGAACGAATAAAATATCTCTACTTACGAAGCCAGCGGCAGTACTTGGGTCAGTATCCTGTGGTATGCCGCAGCTTGAGGAAGAGTACATTGAGGAATATGTTTCTCTTCCTGTTTCATTATTTGGAGAAGGTGAGTTCTTTATCTTGCGGGCCAATGGAGATTCTATGATCGGAGCAGGTATTAACAGTGGAGATATGATTGTGATCCGGAAGCAGAATACAGCTTCGGATGGAGACATTGTTGTAGCACTTGTAGATAATGAATCCACATTAAAGCGGTTTTTCCTTGATACAGAAAGAAGGTGTGTACGGTTGCATCCGGAGAATCCGAAGTACCCGGATATTTATACACAGAATTGTACTGTTCAGGGTGTTGCTGTTCATGTGATCAAGTCATTGGAGTAGATGACATGAACAGTAGCAGGTGTAGGTTGCGATGAGATTGTCAGAGCCAATCCCAGGGGAAGATCATATAGCAGGTGGCATGGCTTCGGTGCTACGGAATCGCCTGCTATTAACTCATCAACGGTTTTCATTTCCCTTATCCGTTTGAGTGATAGTTTGTGTAGATATTACTTGGAGGATTATTGATGAGCAAAGAACCATTATTTGTTACATGCCCGGTATGCGGCAAAGTGAACCAGAAAAGCATTTTTACCTATTCAGAGGTGCGTTGCCAGAGATGTCATAGAGAGCTGACAGCATTTGCAGATTTGGGTGTAGTTGTTGGCATTGATATGAATAAGAAGCGATCGAAGGAAGAAGTTGATCGCTTAGAGATGTATATGTCACATCTGGTAGGAGTTCTCCGGGATACGGAAGAATGAGAAGAGTAAAGTATAGTGATACAATTTAATATGCAGGAATGAGAATATCTGTGAATCTGTAATATTAGACGGCAGGAGTCTTCACATACAGCATGGATATTCAAGAGTTTGCTGAACGTGTTGGAGATGGCACAGAAACATCAGGAACCCGGCAAAACATATGCAGGAAGTTTATGGAGATAGTATATCTATATATTATCAACATAGCGAGTAAGCATAGTGTTTTGTCGGGTTTTTGTTTATATAGAATGAAAATTATTGGTAATCATCTTGGTCTACATTATCTGGATTTTGCATACGGCGGGCGATGCGGTGAGCATCGGTATCTCTTCCTATGATGATTTGGTTTTGTGAGTAACAATAATGACGCAATTTTATTAATATTTTTTTGGCAGTATATTCGCTAAGAGGACCAGATTCTTTAGTGATTAAAGTTTCGTTAAAAAAATATATTTCTCGTTTTCTAGGAGCCAGTAATTCTTTATAACCATCCATAAATTCTTTGATTTCTTCGTCTTGTGTGGCGAGAAATTCAAGCTCTTTTTCATCTAACAAAATGTTATGTGTATTAGTGTTAAGCAGACCTCGAATTAATGGATATTGTGAGGAATCAAGTTTTTCATGAAAAAGGACAATTTTTTGGAAGATAGGACCGTTATCATTTTCGGAAGCTTCAGTTACCATGCCACCGATACGAAAATAAAGGGGACCATTAGTAAATATTTGATGATCAAAAAAGAGGTAGTAAAAACGACCGTCCTGATCTACAAAATCTAAGTATATATTGTTATTTTTTGTAGACTCCATTGGAAAGCAGGTACAGCGTTTGATTTTTAATTCATCTTTTTGGTTAAATTGGTGGACTCGTTGAGTGTATTCAAAAATTGCTTTTGAACCGCTATCAGAATCTATTTCAAATGTGATGGTTCCCTCCATTAAATCGTCTTTCTTATTTAAAGAGTAGGGATATGAATTATGAAATGAGGAATCTGTTCCTGAAATTTTAAAGAAATAACAGTAAAAGGTACCGTTGTAAGCTGAATCAGTAAATAGTCGTTGATGTGGATTTTCTTTAAAGGCATTGTTTGAGGCAGTAGATACTTCGTCTGGAAAAGCTAAAATTTCAGAAGCATTACATCCCCACCACTCACAAAGTTTTAGCACCATAGAAATATCAAGTTTTTTAATATCATCTTTATCAGAGAAAAAATTTTGAATAGTAGTTCGGCTAACCGGAATACCAGCGTTTTGGAGATAGTTATGTATTGCATCGGGACCGAGAGCCTTTTTATTTGTATTTTGACAGAATTCGTCTTTCTTCTTTTTTAGGCGATTTCGGATTGCAGTAACATGATCAAGACGTATATCTGTATAATTATCAAGATTGTCATGAGCCATTATAAATCCTCCCTTATGCTAAAAAATATAAATGCCAATTTTTTTGATGATATACCAATTATATAACATATTATATGCCAAAGTAAAGGCAGAAAAAGGAATTGTAAAGGTTTTGAAAAAGGCAGAATAGATAACTATAATTAAACTAGATAAGTTGTAGAAAAGCATGAATGGAAGGAGGTGGAACAAGTGGACATTGACTTAAGCCGACGTAGGAGTCGAGAAGAGATTGCAAAAGATCTTAAAGAATGGTGCCTATCAAAAGAGCATAAAATCACACAAGAAGCATTAGCTGAAAGACTTAATGTTGATGTCCGAACAGTACATAGAATGCTTAATGGAAAAGGCCCGATTAGAAGACAATATATTCCAGAACTTATGCGGATTACAAATTTTCCGTTTGAATTTTTTGTGGGAGAGAAAGTAGCAGTAGAAGATGAAGTCGAGGAAAGGCAAACTATAGATTTTGAAATAAGAAATATTTCGAGTGAGGATGCATGGTTTTTTGATAAAATGTTAAAACAAATAGAAAAATTATCTAAGATTAAGGATAAGAAACAACAAAAATGGATTCTAACGGAAATAGATAGAATTCAAGAAACAATAAATATTTTCAGTTAAAACGATCATTATGGTTTGTATACCAGGTGGTCGTTTTTTTGTTATAAAAACTGACAGTTTTGTCAGGAAAAAAGATGAACAGTTCTGACGTGGTGTGGTGCTGTAGAAAATGATACGATAACGCCATCAAATGAAGGAGGAAAAGCCCATGACTCAGGAAGAATTAGAGTTTCGCCGCAGGTGTCCCTACGATGCCTTTGGTGATTATTCAGATGTATTAAAGGAAATCCGTCAGAAAGAAAAAGAGAACAAGACGGATAGCGTATCAGTAGTAAATAGAAGTAAATAATGCTGGTTGAATCTTAGCACTGTGATTGTGCAGCAGATTTTTCCATACAGAAGGCAGCAGGCTGGAGCTTGGGTTCCGCTAATAAAAAAAATTAGCGGAATCGGGGTCTATTTAGCTTAGCTGCCTTTCTTTTTGTCACCGGTTCCTGCGGGAAAGGTGGCAATTATGCTGACATTAAGAACACTGAAAGAACTGATCGACACACCAAAGAGAGGAGAGAAACTTCCTACACCGAAGCAGCTTCGTACAGGGGAATCACCGGTAGTTGCTCATAAAACAACAGGAGCAGGTGTCAATGAGGTACATATTATCGTATATCAGTCCGGGTATGCGGTTTATGGTATCGGAAACAGAGCAACGGTATTTCCAGTAAATCTGGAACTTGGTTATGGTTATTCTTCTGTGACAGAAAAAAAGAGAAAGGAAGATGAGAAGTATAATACCTGGAATCCAGAGACAGGACTTCGTGAGAAGAAATATTTTTGTGAATTAGAGGAAAGTTTTTTTGAAAAGGAAGAATGGTATTTGCGTCTGATGCTGATTGGCGAGGACCGGCTGGCACATAATCTGGCTACCCGTGATCGGGGACGCTGTATTTCATTTAATGGCATTTCTGAGGATTTTGAAGGAATGGAAGATGAATTGATGGATGTAGAAGAACGAGTGAACCGTCAGCAGATTGCAGAAGAGATGATGAGTGTACTTAGTGATAAGCAGAAAAAAGTAGTTCAGGAATTTTACTGGAATCAGAAAACACATAAACAGATTGCAAAGGAAAATGGAACTGGACGTACTGCGGTGACAAATATGCTGCAGAATGCTCTCAATATAATCGAAGAAAAATTCAATGAATATGGAGAATTGAAATAGTCTCTCCAGAGAAAAAATATAGTTTTTTAAAAAATTTCAAATCTATGTGACATTTTGCCCTCTGCCGCCTGTGATTAGTGGAAAGAGGGCAAAGTCATTCGAGACAACATTTCTAAATGATTTAATCCCAATCCACCGTACCTTGACAACTGAATAAAAGGTCAGAAGAGGATGAAAGCTCAGCTACGCATTTTGCGGCCAGTGGAAGTTCTCTTCTGATCGGAAATGCTCAATCCTTATTTTTGTTATGCCCGGTTCGCCGGGCGATGACAGTAGACCATGCGTCGGAGTCTCGCTTTTATGCAGGTTCCGGCGTATGACTGTGCTGTCATCAGTAATGATTTTGGCACAAATAATTTAAAATGGGGTGATGCCTATGATTTGATTGTATCAGACAGGTGAAAGCCTGTAAACCGGTAACAGAAAAAATAAAGCAAAGTGAGGTATTGAGAATGAAAGGGACATTGAAAAGAGTAATGTCTGGAGTATTATCTGTTATTACGATTGCAAGTGCTGTGGCACAGCCAATAACTGCTTATGCAGCAGAACCGGAAAAAGCAGCTTCTTCTTTTGAAGCACAGTATCCGGAACTGGAAACGGTGAAAGATAAACTGGCTGCGGATGAGATTTTAACCGCCAATGATTACAGCATTGATTATGGTTCTGATTTTGACATTAAGGTGGATTTTTCCGGTATTGAAGGGATCAATGATGCCAAAGTGAAAATAGAGCTGTATGAAGCGAAGAATGAGGCAGGAGATGATTTTGACACATACCAAGCAGATACCTATAAAGCAGTTTATAAGGTAGAGCCGGTCAGTGGAAATCCTTCTTATCGTATCAGCCGAAATGTAACCGTAAAAGAACCGGAAACGGAACAGCTGACAGAACCAAATACTTCTGAAAATACCGTCGGTGAAGGAAATGCTGGCGAGACAGAAGATTCTGGTAATGCGGAAGAAGATGCCGATGCAGAAGGGCAGACGGAAATAGTAACAGATCTGACAGAAGAGGAGGAAGTCACAACAGATGAAGAGTCTGGATTAACTGTCTCTGAAGTAATGGATCAGGCAGAGGATAGTGGTATTGACCTTTATTCAATGGAAGAAGGGGAAGTGGTTACTTTCATGGCAAGGGAAGCATCAACCCGAAGCACAAAGAAGGTAACTGTGACCAGAGGAGCCTGCTATCAGTATTCGGATTATGGGTATGGAAGCTATCTGACGTATAAGTACACCGTGAAGTTTGGAAATGTTTTTGCAACCGCCTATTGTATCCAGCCGGAGAAATCCAGTCCTGGAACCGGAACATACGACATTACAAAGCTGAGTGATGGGAAAAAGCTGGCTAAGGTTTGTTATTATGGAACGAAGGCGGCAGGTGATGAAGGATTCTTTACAGAAGAGAATGGTTATGGAAATTTAAGTGCAGGTGCCAGATTTATTCTGGTTCATCTTGCTGCGTCCTATGCAAATGGAGGAGATTCCGCTTTTTCCGGAGCAAGCAGCAAAGCAAAAACACTTGCTATGAAACTGTATAACTACTGTATTTCACAGCCGGAGATCCCGGATGTCGATATGAGTTTTTCAGATGCAAATGTAACCGCTTATGTAGATGGCAGCAGCCAGAGAACAAAGGAGATTACATTTAAGGCAGACAAACTACAGAGCATCACGATGAAACTTCCAAGTGGAGTGAAGCTTCATAATGTAACAACCGGAAAGACAAGTAAAGCCGGGGAAGCCGTAGAGATCAGTGGTGGAACGAAGTTTTATTTATCAGCACCATTGACACAGGTGCAGGATGTTGCAGGAAGCTGGTCAGCTACGATGAAAGGAAGCGTAAAAAAAGACTATTCTGCTTATAAGATCAGCACAGGGTCAGGTTCACAGGACTTAGCACTGGTATTTGGTGAAGGTGTGGATGATGAGAAATATGTGGACTTTAAAGTAACCTGGGTACAGTACGCAAGCGTTAAGGTGATTAAGAAAGATGCCAAGGCAAATGCGAAGCTGGCCGGGGCAGTGTTTGGCTTATACAGCGATGCAAACTGTACAAAGCTGATCACAAAGTTACCGGCGACAGATGCAAATGGTGAAGCGTCTGTACAGATTGTTAAGACACAGGATACCGTATATCTGAAAGAGATTACAGCTCCAAGCGGATACCGTATCAATGCAACCGCTTACAATGTGAAACTGGAAGTCAGCAAGACCACAACCGTTACAGTTCCAGATGAAGAACAGCTGGGACAGCTTACCGTTTATAAAGAAGGTGAGGTACTGGTTGGTGCAGATGTGACAGAGAATGGTACAACATTTAAATATGAGAAACGCAGACAGAAAGGTGCTGTTTACGATGTGTATGCCGGAGCAGATATTAAAACTGCATATGGTACAAAAGTTTACAGCAAGGGCGATCTGGTAAAAGAAAATCTGACAACAGATACGAATGGAGCCATCGTTCTTAAAAATCTGCATCTTGGTACATATGTTGTAAAGGAAAAGCAGGCTCCGACAGGATTTTATAATGCCGGAGAGGAGAAGAAAGTGACTCTTTCTTATGCCGGACAAAATGTGGATGTTGTTTTTTCTGAGACAACCTTTACGAACGACAGACAGAAAGCAGAAGTGATTGTTACAAAACAGGATGAAGATACAGAAAATCCTCTGGATGGAGGAATCTTTGGACTTTATGCTGCAAGTGATATTACCAATGCGGATGGTGCAGTTGTTGTGAAGAAAGGTACACTGATCCAGAAAGTGACAACAGGAGCAGACGGTACAGCAAAGTTTACAGCAGATCTGCCACTTGGATTTTCTTATGATGTAAAGGAAGTGCAGGCTCCGGAAGGTTATGTGAGAAATACAGAAGATGTTTATACGTTTGCTCTCTCATATACAAATGATAAAGAGGCAAAACAGACATTTAAGCATACATTCAAAAATGAACGTGTGACAGCTAAGATTTCTCTGCAGAAGCAGGATAAAGAAACCAAAAAGGCAGTTCCACAGGGCGATGCCACTTTGGAAAAAGCAGTGTACGGACTTTATGCCCGTGAGGACATTGTGCATCCGGACGGTGCGACTGGTGTGGTCTATAAAGCAGGAGAACAGGTTGCCACTCTTACGACGGATAAGAATGGACAGGCTTCTGTGGATGGATTATATCTTGGCAATTACTATGTAAAAGAGATCACTCCTCCAACCGGTTATCTGGCAGATGAGGAAGAACATGATCTGGTCTGCAACTACGAGGGTGACCTTGTAGCAGAAGTAAAACGTGATTGTCTGTCTCTGGAGCAGGTGATGAAACAGCCATTCCAGATCATTAAAGCAGCGAACAACGGAAAGACCGATGCAGACTTACTGAAAGGGGCAGGCTTTACCGCTTATCTGGTGTCTTCCCTGAAAGTAAATGAAGATGGCAGCTATGATTTTGATTCCGCAAAACCAGTAGTGATTGGAGAAAACGGTGCAACGGAAATCTTTACAGACGAGAAAGGTTATGTCTGCAGTATTGCGATCCCTTATGGAACGTATATTGTCCGTGAGACAACAACTCCGCATAACTATACTCCGGTAGATGATTTTATTGTACAGATTACAGAGAACCATCCAAGCACTCCGCAGGTGTGGAGAGTGATGCTGGATAAAGAGTTTGAAGCGAAGCTGAAAATCATCAAACAGGATGACGAGACAAAGAAAGTAGTGCTTCAGAAGAATACAGAGTTCAAGATTTTCAACATGGACACTGAGAAATATGTGGAGCAGGTAACGACTTATCCGACTACGGTAAAACATAAATCCTATTTTACAGATGAGCAGGGATATTTGATCCTTCCGCAGAATCTTAAAATCGGGCATTACCGCATTGAGGAAGTAAACGCACCTTATGGATATACTCTGAATGAGAATTACTATGAGGTGAATGTAGATTCCAACACAGCATATCAGATGGACGGAACTTCTGGCGATGTCATCATTGAGATCGCATATGAAAACCATCCGGTCAAAGGGGAACTGAACATCGTAAAACAGGGTGAGGTTCTGAAAGGATTTAAGGACGATTTCACTTACCAGAAAGAAAATCTGGAAGGTGCAGTTTTTGAAGTATATGCAGCTGAGGATATTTACACAGCGGATTTCCAGAAAGATGACCAGGGCAACCGTATTCTGGAATATGCTTCTGGAGCATTGGTGGGAACGGTTACGACCGATAAAGACGGAAAGGCTCAGATTGCTGACCTTCCTCTTGGAACGTATAAGGTTGTCGAAAAGACAGCACCAGAGGGCTTTGTGTTAAACGAAGAGGCACAGACCGTTACTTTCTCTTACAAAGACCAGAAAACACCAGTGATCGAGCAGACAGCTATCTTTGAGAATGACCGTCAAAAGGTAGAGGTATCCGTAGTAAAACAGGATGCAGAGAACGAGACGGTTGTAGCAGGTGCAGAATTTGGACTTTATGCAAAGGAAGATATTCACGCTCATGGAGAAGTGATTGTGAAAGCAGACACTCTGCTTGGAAAAGCAGTCAGCGATGAAGATGGAAAGGCAGTGTTTGAATCTGATCTTCCATTTGGAAGCTATTATATCAAAGAGCTTGCAGCTCCTGCCGGTTATGTATCTTCATTTGAGACACTGGAAGTAACTGCGAAATATCAGGGACAGGATGTGAAAGTGGTAAAACTGGAATCTGTATTTAAGAACCAGCCAACAAAAGTAACATTCAAGAAGTCAGATATTACTACAGGAGTAGAACTTTCCGGTGCCACTCTTACAGTGCTTGATAAAGATGGAAATGTGGTAGATACATGGAAATCTGTAAAAGGGGAAGAACATCTGATTGAGCGACTGACTGCCGGGGAGACTTATACACTTCGTGAAGAAATGGCTCCTTATGGTTATCTGATGGCAGAAGAGATCACATTTACTGTAGAGGATACTGCAGAAATTCAGAAGGTGGAAATGAAAGATGACGTACCGACCGGAACACTGATCATCAATAAAAAAGGTGAGTTCCTGGACAAAGTATCTGCACTGGATTCCGTTGGTGGCTGGCTCAAGCATCTGTTTGAATATTTCTCTGGTTCCTTGAAAGAGGTTACTTTTGAAGTTTATGCCTTAGAGGATATTAAAGCGGCTGATGGTGAGAGTGAGGATTATTACAAAAAGGATGCACTGGTAGCAACCATTACAACGGATGAGACTGGTGTGGCAAAACTGACCGATCTTCCTCTTGGCAAATATTATGTCAAAGAGAAGGAAACAGCAAACGGTTATGTCCTTGATGGGGAAACCCGTGAGGTTGACCTGACTTACCGTGATCAGAATACTGCGGAAGTTACTTACTCAGCAGACTGGCAGAATAAACGTCAGAAGGCAGAAGTGAAAGTGCTGAAAAAAGCGAAAGATTCTGACCGTGTACTGGAAGGAGCTGTATTTGCTCTGTGCAATAAGGATGATATTGTCAATGCAAAAGGCGATGTGATCCTGAAAGCGGATACGGTGATTGAAGAACAGGCTACAGATAAAGATGGAAAACTGACCTTTACTGCGGATCTTCCTCTTGGTTATACCTACTATGTAAAGGAAACTTCACCAGCACCGGGATTTGCGACTACAGATCAGGTACAGGAGTTTACTTTTGAGTATAGTGGAGCTGAAAAAGAGACTCTTTCCTATGAGTTTACTTTTGAAGATGAGGCAACAACCGTAGAATTTACCAAGACATCTCTGACGGATGGAAAAGAGGTTGAGGGAGCAAAACTGAAAGTGACCGATGAAAGTGGAAATACCGTGGATGAATGGACTTCTGGAAAAGAGCCACATATCATTAAAGAACTGACAGTTGGTAAGAAGTATACCATGACAGAGACACTTCCAGCGGATGGCTATGTTACAGCAGAGAGCATTACCTTTACGGTTGAAGATACCAGTGAGGTACAGAAGGTAGAAATGAAGGATGATGTGACAAAGGTGCAGATTTCCAAGACCGATATTTCTGGTAAGGAACTGCCGGGAGCGAAGCTGACAATCCTTGATAAAGATGGAAAGACAGTGGAGAGCTGGACATCCGAGGAAAAACCACACTATATTGAAATGCTTCCGATTGGAGAATATACACTTCGGGAAGAGACTGCACCGGATGGATACCTGGTAGCAGAAGATGTGAAGTTTACAGTAAAAGATACAGGAGAGATTCAGAAAGTAGTGATGAAGGACGAAGTGAAGCCGACGGAAACACCAACAGAGACTCCGGCGGAAACACCAGAAACAACATCAACACCAGAAACAAAAGATACTGAGACAACAAAGACATCTACTTCACCGAAGACAGGAGATAACACACCAATCCTTTTCTGGATTCTGCTTGCAGGAGTTGGAATGGCAGGAGTCGGAGGTACTGTGATTCTCCGCAAAAAGAAGAAAAAATAAGAGATCCTAAGATTTCTTAAAGAGGAATAGGGCATTTATGGACAAGTGTTTCATAGATGCCCTTTTTGCTAATACTGATAAAAAAGTGAAGGGAGAAGAAATGGGATGAAAACCGTATTAATCGTTGCAGGGATTATCGTATTCCTGGTATATGGGTTTGTTTTATACTGCTGCATAAGAGTTGGAAAGGAATCCGATGAACAGTATAACAAGCTGAGAGAAGGAAAGGAGCAGGAAGATGACAGAAGTAGGGTATGCAAGTGATAAGCCTTCGGACTGTGCGTATTGTTACTTTTTTAGTGCCAGGAGAAAGAAATGCAAAAGGAAAGAATGTTTTTATCGTATTTCTTCTCCGCCACTTCGCAGGAAGGTAACTCACTGGGAGCCATGTGAAGGCTGTCCCTATGGAAAACATACTCCCTGTCTGGGTTACTGCATTGTGAAGGCTATGAAAGAAGTGAAGGAGCATCGGAACACAGGATAATACATATGAATTTCCGTATCATTACGGTGAAGAAGCGGAATCCTATTCTTTTTACCGTGTGCCTAAAGTCCTTTTTACAAATACGCAGTTTAAGAGCCTTTCCTGTGAAGCGAAATTGCTTTATGGACTTTTGCTTGACCGTATGCAGCTATCTATAAAGAACCGGTGGCTGGATGAAGAGGGAAAGGTATATATCTATTTTTCCCAGGAGCAGATCTCCGGCATGATGGGATATGGCTTGAAAAAGGTAGGGAATCTGTTAGCAGAGCTTGACAGTCGGAAAGGAATTGGATTGATTACGAGGATACGGCAGGGGTTAGGCAGACCGGATAGGATTTATGTACGCAAATGTACGCAACAGGATATGTATAAAAGGAATATCCAGACACGTCAAAATGATATTTCTGGAAATGCCAAAATGACAGGTACAGATATGTCAGAAATGCCGGGTAATGATACTGAGGATAATAAGACTGAAATAAGTGACACTGATAGGAGTGATACTGAGTATCTTTCTTTCTATTCTGAAGAGAGTGAAGAAATGCACAGGAAACGAATGGAAAGAGAAGTATACCACCAGATGATTCTGAGCAACATTGGGTATGAATATCTGGTTGATGTGTATAACCGGGATATGCTGAACGAGATTGTGGAACTGATTGTGGATACTGTCTGTTCTGAACAGGAAATGATACGGATAGGTGGGGATAGAAAGCCAAAGGATGTGGTT
>UMLW01027524.1_pt1 | contig 14424 bp, 27 predicted proteins | sample 1966601 | NCBI WGS metagenome assembly UMLW01 (sample SAMEA4836211, study PRJEB28245) | human gut metagenome | biome: gut microbiome; material: fecal sample | place: Denmark | collected 2008 | reverse complement strand
CCTCTCCGGCGCCGGCTACTATGACGTGGACGCCTCCATCACCGCCACCCTCACGGCGGCCGGAGCTGTCACCGTAACCCTCTACAAGGACGGCGTGGCCGTCCCCGGCGCCACCGCCACCGCGACCGGCGCGGCCAGCGGAACGGTCAACCTCGATCTCACGGCGCTGGTGCGTCAGCCCTGCTGCGCTGCTGGTGCGGCTTTGACTCTGGTGCTGTCCGGCGTGGAGGCCACCGTTGACAACGTGGCCCTGCGGGTCCAGCGGATCTGACGGAGGCGCGGCATGGTGCAGATGTTAATCGGGATGCTGCTGGGCGTCATGGCTGCCACCCCCACCGGCCGCAGCATCGGCAACCAGATCGGCAACGCTGCCATTGATAAGGTCAAGGAGGCCATGAAGGCCTCGACGGCCGGAGAGGAGGACAACCATGGAGAATCTGCATGAGCAAATCAAGGCGTATATTCCCAAGCTGGAATACAGCATCCGGGAGTATATGCGGAACCCTGCCACCCCTAACGCGGCGCAAGGGATCATGGCGATGGTGGAATGCCTCAACATGCTCAAGGGCGCAGAGGGGGCGATCTGCACGGGACGGGAGCTGACCAAGGCCGACGCGGAGGCGTGGGCGGCTCACATGGTCAACGAGGACGGCACCACCGGCCCGCACTGGCCCATGGAGCAGACCACGGCCCTGGCGGAGAGCATGGGCCTGTCGTGGGACCATATCACCCCGTGGTGCTGGTGGATCACGATGAACATGATGTACTCCGATTACGGCAGCGTGGCTATCCACTACGGCGTCAGCACGGCGGAGTTCTTCGCGGAGCTGGCCCAGGCGTTCCTTTTTGACAAGGACGGCCCCGCTCCCAAGGAAAAACTGGCGGCCTACTACCACGGTATCGTCAAGGCGAAGGAGTAGGGCCGACTGTGTTCGGAACTGTGTTCACGCATCCCCTTATAACCGTTTCTATCTGGTTCTAATGGATAGTTAAAAACAGCGAAAAACCGTTGGAATTGCAAGCATTGCAAGCAATTCCAACGGTTTTTCATTTGGCGCGGAAGGAGGGATTTGAACCCTATTCTTTCTGGCTGTTTTCAACGATCTGCGGGTTTCTGTGTTCAGAAGTGTGTTCAGTCGGAAAATATGTGTTCAGAAGCCTTTCTCCATCTTTTCCGCAGCGGCCTTCAGCTGGCCGTCCCGGACGTGGGTGTAAATGTCCATGGTGGTGGACAGCTGGGCATGGCCAAGGAGCACCTGCGCCGTTTTAGGATCCACGCCGCTTTCCAGCAGGGCGGTGGCGTATCCGTGCCGGATCTGGTGCGGCGTGACGGTGACGCCGCTGGCGTCCCGGTAGGCATCGTACAGCGCAGTAAAATGATCGTTTGTCAGGAGGCTGCCGTCCGGCTCCGCAAACAGGTAGCCTTTCCCCAGCTTTTTCGGGAGCAGCCTGGCCAGCGCCGGAAGCAGCGGAACGTCCCGGCATCCGGCGTCAGACTTCGGCTGCTTGATATGGGGCGAATTGCCTACATGATACACGGATTTTTTGATGTGCACAAGATTTTTCTTTCGGTCGATGTCGGCGCCGGTGAGGGCCAGCGCCTCGCCCCGGCGGCAGCCGGTGTAATAAACGAGGAAGGCGAACAGGCCGAAGGCGAGGCCTGCGCCTTTTTTTATAAGTTCAATCTGCTCCGGAGGGGGCGCGTCCCGGTGGGTCTGCGTCAGATTCCGGGGTGGCTTCACGGCGCTGGCCGGGTTGTAGCTTATAACGCCGTCCACTTCGGCCTTGCGGAAGATCTGGCGGATGATCTGCAACTGGGTCACCACGGTTTTCCGGGCGCGGGTGGCGGAGAAGTCCTTGATATACTGGTCGATCTCCTTCGCGGTGATCTCGCCGGGCGGCCTCCCTGCAAATTCCTTCTTGGCTCTGGCCAGCGCCGGACGGTAGCTTTTTTGGGTATTGTGCTCCAAGGTTGGTTCGATCTCCGACCACCATGCGTCCGCGATTTTCTCAAATACGGCGGCTTTTTCCGTTTCGATGCGGTCCGCCTCCCGGTCAAAGGCCTTGACCTTCTCCCAGACCTCCTTGTCGGTTTTCCCACGGAAGGCCTTACGCTTGCCGTTGATCCGGAGGATGGTCTCGTGGAGGCCGTCAGGCCGGACGTAGTATTTTGGGTATCGTGCCATGGGTCACCCTCGCCAGAAGCCGATCTGGACGCAGTGGAAGTCCAGATACAGCGCATACATGGCAACCAGACACAGGAGCACCATCAGGGCGGCGATGATCCGGTTCCGGGTACGGACGCCCTGCTCCATCATCGTAATGATCTGCCGCTTGTTGGATAAACGCTTTTCAAGGCCGACTTTTTCAGCCTGCAAGGTTTCTTCGGTGGCTGTATAGTGATCCCCGATGCCAAAAAACTCATCCATAGAAATCCCCAAAACAGCGCAGATCGGCCCTGCGGTACTGATGGATGGCGATTTTGACGCATTTGCAAAAAAGTTGTTTACGGTAGACAGCGGCACGCCCGATTGATCCGCGATGTCTTGGGCCGTCATGCGCAATGCGGCTTTTTTCTCTCTGCATAGATCTTGTATCGTCAAAAAATCGCCCTCCTGTGTCAAATTTCCAAATATGGGCAGATAAAGTCTCAATCTGATTCGGCAGTATACTGCCTATTTACCCAATTTGGGCATTGCGCTGCCAAACCCATTTGGAGTACGGTTTTCTTGCGGACAGGCAGACGCCCCCATCTGCCTGAAACGCAAAGTGCCCCCGCCGCTTGTTGCAGAGGCGACGGGGGCACTTCTTATTCAGTTCCGTCCGGTGCCTCCACAACGTTTTTGTTTATACTAACAGCGTTGATCCAAAATAAGCAAAACCCAAAGACCAATAGGTACGATAAAAATTCCAAGTGCCCCATATTGCCAGTGGCAGATTGAATAAATCAAAAGCAAAGCGTCACCGATAACGCTTAACGCTGTGCCGATCGCCAACCATACGCCAAAGGCGGGCGCGCCCATCCTGCAAACCTTTTCGCAGCCCGGAGTATATCTGGGCTTGCTGATACATACAGGCAGCCAAAATGGGCCGAGAAGAAAACCACCAAGGGCATGGGCCCAGCATGCGGACGATGCCCACCCTTTGACCCGCGTTATGACATAGCAAATCAAGCCACACAGCAAGAGGGCAAGAAATCCTCCGGAAATATAAATTATCATATTACGCCTCCGCTTAAATCTTGCAAAATTGGGCCGCAGCGATCGGCCTTTGGGATATGATTGGAGGAACACATATGAGCAGCCAGACCACCCGCACCGTGTCCGATTCGGACACTACATACGCATTGGACCTGTTTGCATCTCTGTCCCCCGCAGATCAAGCGGAGATCATGGCTCTTGCCGTCTCCGCTTTAGCATCTCCGCTATGATTTCATTCTGAGCCTGCGGAGATAGCTGGTCAAAAATCCGGGCAAATTCCTGCGTCAATCCGGCTCCTTCGGGAGCCGGGCTTTTTTCTTCTTTCCCGGTGAGAATGTACTCCGTTGTAGTTCTCAGCGCTGCCGCGATCTGAGGCAGGTACTTGGTGTAGGACTTAGACGTCCGTTTCTTCCATTGGCTGACTTTGGACGGAGCAACTCCAATTTCGGCGGCAAAGTCCTTCTGCTCCCGGTATTTTTCATCCACCAAAGCAAAAAGACGGTCTATGGCGTCCATTGGAATCACCCCCCTATAAAGTGCATAATTACAATTTCGTAAATTGTGCAAAGCTACAAAAATATATAATTTCCAATATTGCACTTGCAATTTAAGAAATTGTAATTTAAGATATAGCCACAGAGGACATAGCCCCAAGGACAATATATCACACCGGGGCAACGCCGTCAAGGCGGGAAAGGAGCAATCATGATTGTAAACAGAGTCAAGGAGCTGCGGACGGCTGCCGGTATGACCCAGAAGGCGCTGGCTGACCAGCTGGGCGTTACCGTGCCCACGGTGAGCAAGTGGGAATTGGGCCAGCGGACTCCGGAGCTGGAGAGAGTTTTCCGCATGACGCTGATCTTCGGTGTCCCCATCGAGGAGATCGTCCAGCGGACGGAGAGCGCGTGAGAAGGGAGGAACGGACATGGCACGAGAGCGTGAGAGCTTCCGGGATCAGCTGCAATCCTTACAGGCCAAATTCCCGGAGCAGGAGGTCCTGACCAAGGACGAGGCCTGCAAGCTGCTGGGTCTGGACTGGGATGCACTGGTCCACAATGACGGCTTCCCGGCCAAGAAAGTTGGGAAGCGCTACATCATCCCCATTGTACCATTGGCACGTTGGATGGTTACATGGTAGCGCGGAAAGGAGGAAAAGACAATGGACAAGAGATGCCCTAATCTGTACCAAAGGGCAAGGCTGAGTACCGGAATGAGCCAAGAACGGGCAGCGGAGCTGCTTGGGCTGTCACCGGAAAGCCTGAAACAGTACGAGGGCGGAAAGACGGTGCCCAAGGACGAGACGGTGGCCAAGATGGTGGAGGCGTACAGCTGCCCATGGCTGGCATTGGAGCACGCGCAGGCCACGGACACGCTGGGCGTGATGCCGGAGGTGACGCCAAGGCCTCTGCCAATGGCGAGCATCGCCCTTCGGAACCGTCTGCAAGACGCGACGGGCCGGCTGGACGCCCTGCTCCGGATCGCGGAGGACGGCGTGATCGACGAGGCTGAGCGGCCGGAGTTCGATTCCATCGTGGTGGAGCTGCGGGATACCATGGCGGCCATCTATCAGGTGATCTACTCAGGCGCAAAAAGAGAACGCCCCGAGGCGGCAACCTCAGAGCGTTCAGGGGAAAAAGTGTGTGGTATTGGATCAACCACTGTTGGATGTATCAATTATAGCACAAGATCCACGCCGCATGCAAGACCTAATTTTGCCGGGAAGGGGGTATCCCTGTGACCGGTTGGGCAATGTTTTTCATGGTCGTCGGCGTGGCTACCGTGGCGGCAATCCCGCTGCGGATTTTGGAGCGGATCGACTGATAATGGGGGATCAATATGGCTTATGATCTGACGATGGGCGGCTTGTATGCCGTCATTCCCGCCGGGGTCTTGTACGATGACAGGCTTCGGCCTGCCGCAAAGCTTCTGTATGGAGAGATCGTGCGGCTGGCGCAGAGCAGCGGATACTGCTACGCCACTAACAAGCAGCTGATGGGCGTCTGCAATTTGACGGACAAGTCCGTCTCGGAGTTGGTAAGCCAGCTCCGGGATTGCGGACACATCCGGGTGGAGATGATCCGGCGTTTCGGTGCCTCCGGAGATGTGGTTCAGAGGCGGATTTTTCTGGGGCAAATTCTGGCAAAAAATGGACCCCAAATCCATGGTGAGGAGGTCCAGGGAGGTATCCCGAAAAATCCGGATACCTCCCCCGAAAAATCGGGAGAGGGTATCCCGAAAAATCCGGAGGAATATAAAGGTATTAAGAATACAAGTATATATCCCCCTATAATCCCCCAAAAGGGGATGCGTGTGAAAACACGAAAAAGCAAGTCAACACCGGCATGGATGCCGGATGCTTTTGAGGCCTTCTGGAACCTGTACCGGACCCGTGGCCGGGCCGAGGACCGGGTGGGCGCTGTCCAGGAGTGGGACAGGCTCAAGCCGGATGAGGCTCTCATCCAGACCATGACCCAGGCGTTGGAGACCCAGAGCAAGAGCGAGACCTGGCGGCGGGGTATCGGCATCCCTTACGCCTGCCGCTGGATAAAAAACGAGCGGTGGAAGGACACCGCACCGGAGCGGTCCGAATCGGACCAGGAGGCGGAGCCGCCCCGGCGGCGCTACGTGGGCAAGCGGATCATCGACGGCCAGGAGGTGGACGTTTATGAGTAATTTTGCCAGCGTGGAGGCGGAGCAGGCGGTCCTTGGTTCCCTGCTGATCGACAGCGGATGCGTCCGCCGGTTGGCGGCTATCCTGCGGGAGTCGGATTTTTCCGTGGCCCTCAACCGGGAGCTGTATCGGGTGATCGTCACCATGGACCGGGACGGTCAGCCCATCGACGGCCTGACGGTCTGCGCGGAGGCGCTGCGGCAGAGCCTGGCGGAGGAGAAAACGCTGCGGAAGTATCTGGGCCAGCTAATGGAGATCACACCCACGGCAGCCAATGTGGAGATGTACGCCGACATCGTGGCCCGGGCGGCCAGGCGGCGTGAGTTGAAAACGGCCCTGGAGGACGGCCTGGCGGCCCTGGCGGACCAGGCCCCAGAGGATGAGGTGCTTACTCAGCTGGACGCGGCTATGACGGCCAGCAGCCAGCGCCTGGAGAGTGAGCTGCTTGCTCCCAAGGAGCAGGTGGACGGATTTTTGGACTACCGTGCTCAGATCGACGAGGGCAATATCCCATACGTCCGGACAGGCATCAAGGCTCTGGACAAGCTGCTGGGCGGCGGCATGGTGCAGGATGGATTGTACATCTTGGCGGGCCGCCCCGGTATGGGCAAGAGCGCTCTGGGCGTCTGCATTGCGGAGCATGTGGCCCAGACGGTGGGCAAGGTGGATTATTTCTCCCTGGAGATGTCCAGGGAGCAGATCATGGCAAGGCGGCTTTCCAGCATGAGCAAGGTGGACAGCAAGCTGATCCTGATGGACACCCTGACGGCAGATGAGTATAAGCGGATGATCGAGGCCACCTGCAAGGCGGCAGCCACGCCGTTTTACTGCACCAACGGTCGCGCCCAGAGCGTCCAGCGGATCACGTCTATCGCCCGGGCGGGCCGGGATGTCAAGCTGGTGGTGGTTGACCACTTTGGCCTGATCCTCCGCCCCGGCAAGCGGCAGGATGCGGACGAGTCAAGAGAGATCGCCCACGCCCTCAAGCGGCTGGCCCAGTCCCTCAACCAGCCGGTGCTGTGCCTGGCACAGCTCAACCGGCAGAATGAGCAGAGGACGGACAAGCGGCCCACACTGGCGGACCTGCGGGCCACGGGCGCCATGGAGGAGGACGCCGACGGCGTGATCTTTGTCCACCGACCGGACTATTACCAGGCGGACTACAAGCGGGAGCGAGGCGCACCGGAGCGGACGGAGGTCATCCTGGCCAAAAACCGCCACGGCCCCACCGGACGCCTGGATTTATCTTTCTGGCCGGAGACCAACACGTTTAACCCGGCCTATGTGGAGTGACAATATGCAAGTTGGAGATATTTTGCATTTGGAACCGACATTGGAGGCGACCAGCGGGCTGGGCACCATCGGGCCGATCCCGGCGCGGGTGATCTACATCCACCCGGCGGGGCGGTACTACACGGTGGAGTTCTACAATCCCATCACCGGAGAGCGGTGGCGGGAGGCGAGATGGTTCCCTCTGGAGCCGCAGGCGGATCTTCCGCAGCGGAAACCTCATTTCGATTTTACGAAAAAGCTTAAAACCTGAGTGATAAAGGGGAAAGGTGCAGTATGAGAGCAATCGCGATTATGAACAACAAGGGCGGGGTGGGCAAGACCGTCACCGCCATCAACTTGGCCGATATCCTGGCCAATGACTACAAGCAGCGGGTCGTGCTGGTGGACTGCGACGGCCAGGCTAACCTGACCAATTTTTACCTGCCGGGCATCGAGGTAGACACGCCCACCACGGGAGACATCCTGACCGGGGATTGTGAGCAAGTGTGGAGCGACAACCTGATCCCGCTACGGCACAACATCCAACTGCTGCCCAGCAGCTCCGGCCTATACGACCTGGACCTTCAGGCCATCAAGGACGGGGCCAGCGCCCCGGAGCGGCTGCGGGGATTTGTGGATGCCGCCCGGGAGGACGGCGACACGGACTGGATGATCTTTGATTGCCCGCCAGGTTACACGGTGTCCAGCGTGGCGGCTCTGCTGGCGACTGACGAGGTTTTGATCCCGGTGCTGGCGGACAAATTCAGCCTGGACGGCGTCCACGCCGTGGCGGAGCAGGCGGGCAAGCTGGCCGCCGCACGGCCGGGCCTGCGGGTCCGGGCGCTGATGACACAGACCCGGACCTCCGACGTGGTGACGGAGGCGGAGAAAGTCCTGGCGGCCATGCAGGTGCCGGTATGCCGGACCAAGATCCGGCGGACGGACAAGGTGCCGGAGAGCACGGTGACGCTGCTACCACTGCGGCAGTACAGCCCCGGCAGCAGTGCATGTCAGGACTACCGGGCGCTGGCGTTGGAACTGATGATGGAAAGAGAGGGATAACATGGCTGGGAAAAATTTTGATATTTCCAGATTTGCCGCCACGCTGAAACCGGTGTCCGAATCGGACCACACCGGCCCGGAGCAGATCGAGTACATCGACATCGACCTTCTGGACGGCGATGAGCGGAATTTTTACCAGCTGACGGACATTGACGAGCTGGCGGACAACATCCAGATGTGCGGCTTGCAGCAGCCTATCCGGGTGCGGACTGGTGAGGGCGGACGGTTCACTATCGTCAGCGGCCACCGGCGCCGGGCTGCCTTGGCTCAGCTTGTGGAAAAGGGACTGGATCAGTTCCGCCGGGTGCCCTGCATCCGGGAGACGGACGATGTTTCCCCGGCGCTTCAGGAGCTTCGTCTGATCTTTGCCAACAGCTCCACCCGCAAGCTCACCAGCGCGGAGATCGGCGAGCAGGCGGAACGTGTGGAGGCGCTTCTGTATCAGCTCAAGGAGGACGGTTTTGAGTTTCCGGAGGGCCGGATGCGGGACGTGGTGGCTGCCGCCTGCAACACTCACGGCTCTAAGCTGGCCCGGATCAAGGTGATCCGGGAGCGGCTATTGAGCAACTTCCGCACGGAGTGGGAGCGTGGGTCCATCCCGGAGCAGGCCGCCTATGCGCTGGCTCAGTTTCCGGCGGATATGCAGGAGCGGATTTCCGGAGCATTTATTCGGCTGCCCAACGGCCCCAAGTTGGAGCGGCTGCTGAAACTCTACAAGGAGGACGGTTACCGCTGGGATCCCTGCCTGACCTGTCCGGACGGAAATGCGTGCAGGCGGGGAGACGTTTTCCTCCGGCATGATGCGGATGCCCTCGCTTATGAGACCTGCGGCGGTAAGACGTGCTGTCTGGATTGCCCCAATGCTACGGCTGAGTGTTACGCCTGCGACAATGCCTGCTCCAAGGCAAAGGCCAAGCGCAAAGAGAAACTGGACGCCAAGAAGGCGGACGCGGAGAAGGCTACTGAAAAACATCAGCGGAAACTTAAGCGGGAACTCCAGGTCAGCGCGGCCCGTCTGGCCAGAGCGGCGGACGCTGCCGAACTGCCGGACACTGCGACTGCCATCTGGTCCCGATACGGCGGTGGCTACACGGTGGGCAAACTGAGGAAGTTTGCCTCCGGGGATTTTCAGGGCGAACACGTTTGGGTCAACGAGTTGGAGCCGGAGAATATCTACAACGTTGACAAGACGGCTAAGGCACTGCACTGCTCCGCCGACTACATCGTGGGCCTGACGGATGAGTTGACCCCGCCGACGCTGCCGGAGGGCCAGCTGATGATCGCCGGATGGATGCCCGGCAGCACCAACCCGGCGGAGCCGGGAGAGTTTGCAACCTATGTGGATCTGGGTAACGGGAAACTGCTGAAACGGTTTTTTGACTGGGATGGCCAACACTGGATGATGCCGGGCGGCATCGAGGCACAGGCCCCCGTGGCCTGGTGGATGCGGCTGCCGCCTGTCCCAGTGGCAGGGAAAGGAGCGGACACATGAAAAAATTCCTCTTTGAGTGCGACCTTGAGAACGGCCCTGAGCGTTTCAACGTGGTCGGTTTAGATCTGGATGAGGTCTTGGCCCTGATGCTTCGCCAGATCAATCTGGTTTACTCCAGCCTTTTGCAGAATCGCCCGGATCTCGCGAAGGCTGTGCGGATGGAGCTGATTACTCACATGATTGATCCCAAGTCCCCTGTATGGACGGAGTGTGATCGAAAAGCGAAGAATGATCTGTTTGTGCTGATCGACAAGTCGAAGAAAGGCGGTGGCTCATGATCCGATACACAGGGCGCGGAAAGCGCCGCAGCCGGGTCCTCCCGGTGCTGACTCTGGCGGCCGCCGTGGCTGCCGTAATTCTTCTGACGGTAGCGGCCAAGGGCATGGCCGTGGTGGAGGGCCGGTTGCAGCTCCGGGACTGGAAGGACAAGGACGGAAACAACCGGCGCTCCGCCGAAGTGGTGGCGGAGCATGTGTATTTCGGAGACAGCAAGCGGTCCGAATCGGACACAGCGTCCGCACCGCTTGCGTCAGGGGACTTCCGGGAGATCCCGGAGGATGAGGAAGGAGAGCTACCGTTTTGAGAGATCAAGAACTCGTAAATGCCTTGAGATGCGTTTCAACAGCAGGCGGGCCAATAGGCGACTGCAAGAAATGTCCGTTTTACAAAACGGAGCCGGTCCCAAAAAATCTAAAAAAAGCAGTCAATTTGACAGAGTGGTCCTCCTGCGATGTTGACGCGGTGGGGCTTGCCGCAGCCGACCGGATCGCCAACCAGAGCACCCACATCGCGGCGCTCCAGCAGGAAATTGAAAAGCTGCGGGCGCAGAACGAGCAACTGCGGGAAGCGGCTGCGCTGGTGACCAAGGAGAGCGCGGAGCTGCTTGAACGGCGGTGGATCCCGGTGGAGGAACGGCTGCCGGAAGACCGCAGCGATGTCCTTGTAGTTGCTTACTGGCATGAGCGATGGGGTGTCTATATGGGCTGGTGCGCTCCCGAAAGGGCGGCATGGTCCGTCCATATCGGCATTGGGGACAGATCCGATATCGCCGTCACCCACTGGATGCCACTGCCAGAACCGCCGGAGGTGGAATAATGGATGCTCTTAAGTATTTGAAAACGTTGCGCAGAATGTGCAACGCTAAGTGCCGTAAATGTGAGTTTGGGGAAGTCTATCGCGTTAATGGAGGTTGCAGTACCTGGCAAAAAAACCACCCGGAGGAGGCCGTTGCCATTGTCGAAAAGTGGGCTGCCGAGCACCCCGCCAAAACCCGCCAGAGCGAGTTCTTGAAGTATTACCCCGACGCACAAATTGATTCTGGCTGTCTTAATGCCTGCCCAATGGATATATTCGGCGATATGGGTATCAACTGCAACAAGCAAACTTGCTATGAGTGCAAAAAGGAGTTCTGGCTTACGGAGGTGGAAAATGCTGAAGCCAAATGATCTGACGAAGGCGGAACTGCTGCAAGTGGTAGAAATGCTGGCCATGAAGACAGGCCCGTATTATTTGGATCGTGCGCTGGGACGAATTAGGCTCCAGCGCAACGACGCCCACCACGAAAGGTGTGTGAAGCTGATTGACGAAGAACGAAAGCACTATGCAGCCTATTTTGACCTCCTTCGCCCATACGATGGCAAGCCCATTAAGGATATCCCGCAGGATGTTATGAATCGGGCACTGTCGGAGCTGGACAAGGCGCAGGCGGCTGGACGAGAGTGGAGCAGGCGAATGGAATCGAACTGAAAGGGAGGGTAAGTGATGAAAAAGTGCACCGGTGAAAACTGCCCCATGCAGATGGGCTATGACTTTGAAAACTGCGCCGCAATCGAAAAGTGCCCGTATCGCACGTGGCCCGTTACCATCGCCGACCGGATCCGGAGTATGACGGATAACGAACTGATCGGCCTTCTGTGCAAGTTTCGGAGCGATGCAGAAATGAAACACATTGCTGGCATTTCGACCATGCCCGAAACTTGGAAGGAAATTAAAAAATGGCTTGAAACGCCATGGGAGGGAAAGCCATGAGTAAGGCAGTCCTTATCAGCATCCGCCCTAAGTGGGTGGAGAAGATCGCCAGCGGAGAGAAAACCATCGAGGTACGGAAGACCAGGCCAAAGCTGGCGACGCCATTTAAGGCCTACCTGTACGTGACGGCGGGGAATCTGTCTTACAGATGCCCGAATGGGATGATCTGCCATTGTAACGGAGGGCGAGCGGTCATTGGGGAGTATGTCTGCAACAAGGTGGACTGGATTACTCGAATCGGTTTTTCCGGCTCCCCCGTCCCGTCAAGGTACAGCATTTGCAGCCACAGCAATATGAATGTCTTACCCATCAACGATTTGCTCTATGCAGCCCGCCTGACATATCCGGAGCTGGCGGACTATCTTGCTGGCGGCGAGGGCTACGGCTGGCATATCTCCGACCTGCGTATTTACGACGCACCGAAAAAGCTGGGGGAGTTTTGGCGAGACTGTCTGGAATACTCGGAGCTTAGCACAAACTGTTGGTCTTGCGAAAATGTTTGCGGAGATGGCGACGAAACGGACTGCAACACGGACGGGCGGCTATATCTTCACCGCCCGCCCCAAAGCTGGTGCTATGTGGAGGAGGGCTGACGATGGCTGAGTACATTGGACGGGACGCGGCGATTAAGGCCGCAAAGCACGCGTGGGCAAAAGGGCTTGAGCCGTCGCAGTATATTGAGGTCCTGCCCGCCGCCGACGTGGCCCCGGTGGTGCATGCCGAATGGGTAGTCTGTGGCGATGGCGATAACGTTCCGTGGATGTGTAGCCATTGCGGCAAGACAACGGCTCACAAGTATAAGGTCATATATGGGAAATACTGCCCCCACTGCGGGGCCAAGATGGACGGAGGTGCTGACCATGAGGACGATTGACGCTGATAAACTGGTTGATATGCTATATGACAATGAGTTTGCTGTACTTTGCCCGTTGGATGAAGTAAGCGGCGTAGTTGACGCTTGCCCAACCGTGGATGCCGTGCCGGTGGTGCATGGGCGGTGGGAAATGAGGCCCACTGGGATGGCGACCGATACCGGCCCGGAATACAAGGCGTACTGTACTATTTGCAATGAACCAAACAAGCAGTATAGGCCGCCATTCTGCCCTCACTGCGGGGCCAAGATGGACGGCGAGAGAAAGGACGGCGGGGATGGCTGATCCGTTTGTATGCGTCCGCCAGCGGGCGGGACCGTTGGTGAAGGCGCTGGTGACGGACAACTACGGATATCTCCGTCGCTACGGGCCGGATGCGGTGCGGGGCCGGTGCGGGCCGGCCCTTAGCCGCACCAGCCTGGACAAGCTGGAACTGCGGCTGGCGCTCTTTGCCTATGACGGCATTTTTTACAGCCTCAACTTTGACAATGCCCATCTTCCGGCTAACTGGGCCGGTGTAGAGCGCGTGTGGGATGCCTTCCTCAAGCGGCTCCGGAGATGGAGCCGCAAGCCTGTAGAGTTCTACGTTTATCGGATGGAGGGCTTACACGGCGACCACCGTTACCACATCCACGCATTTTTGCGTGACCAAGATTTCCCACCTGCCGTAGTGCAATACCTCTGGACCTGGGGCAGCGCCTACGATGTGCGCTGGGACCGGGCGCGGGTGCTGTCAGAGGGCGGCTACCGGGGGCTGGCAATCTATTTTACGAAAGAGGTCCCGGAGGTGGGACGCCACCCGTGGGGCTGCTCCAGGGCGCTGAGTAAGTACATCCCGCCTCCGGAGGTGACAACCTGCAAGAGCGGCATGGTGCGGCTGCCCAAGGGGGCCACACCGCTGCCCATGCAGGGCCGGGACCGGCCGCAGCTGGGAGATTGGGGGCTGTATGGGTATAGCCGCTATTTGATGCCGGAGAAATAGTGCTTTTATTTTAATAACAAGGTTTAGTCTGTACTACTATAGATAGCGTATCCTCTTGAAACCTACGGAATATCTACGGACAACCGCAAGAAAGTGAGGGAAAAGCCTTGATTACAATGCAAAAAGGTGATAAACTGAGCACAAAGGACGGATGGTTAACTTGCCCGATCTGCAAGCGCAACCACCGACTGCTGAGGATCACAGACGCCACCAGGGCGAGAGGCCTTCCGGTTTACTGTCGGACGTGCCACAGCGAGGTGATCCTGGATATCGACGAAGGCCAGAGCGTTAAACGCCAGAGCCAATGACTCCCCGGAGGGGGCGTTATTGGGTCTGGCGTTTTTGTTTTACCCGGAGGTGATAGCCCGTGGCAACAAAGCCGCTGAGACCGTGTTTATATCCGGGCTGCTATCGGCTGGTGCCCGGCGGGTACTGCGCAGAGCACCAGCCGAAGCCCAAGGAGCGGAGCCAGGAGGCACAGGCCTGGCGCTGGATGTACGGGACGCAGGACTGGAAGACGCTGCGCAGTGAGCAGCTCCTTCGGGAGCCGTGGTGCCGTGAGTGTGCTCAGCACGGCATCCGGACGAGGGCCACGGACGTGGACCACATCCGGGACCACAAGGGCGACTGGGCTGTGTTCATCGACGCAAGCAATCTCCAGAGCTTATGCCACAGTTGCCACAGCCGCAAGACTGCGGCGGAAATGAGCAAAAACAGGCCGCTTCGGCGGAGCTGATTGCGGAGAAAACTGGCGGACGCTTGGGCGCGCGGAAGCTCAGGCCCGCGCCTGCGGGGTTCCTTGCACCCTCCCCCCGGGCAGTTGAAGTTTTCGCCGCTGCCGGAAA
>UMLW01031252.1_pt1 | contig 14462 bp, 9 predicted proteins | sample 1966601 | NCBI WGS metagenome assembly UMLW01 (sample SAMEA4836211, study PRJEB28245) | human gut metagenome | biome: gut microbiome; material: fecal sample | place: Denmark | collected 2008 | reverse complement strand
TCGGTCAATCCAAAGCATACACGATGAAGTAGTAAGTAGCACTCGTGAGAGTCTACATTATCTCGATGTGAGTATGTTTAATCACATTTTGAGTGGCAGTAGATATGGAACTTTCAGCAATAAGACATATAGCAGATAAAAGATGTTGCTTATCAGTTGGAAATAACGGTTTTTTATTTAGAATACAGACTAAAAAAAGCGATGTATCGGAAATTGTACTTCATACATTGGATAAGTATATGAAGCCTGAAGTAAAAGATACGAAGCAGGCACATATGATGAAAAAAATCGCAACGGACAGGCTTTGCGATTATTATGAGACAACGGTGTACTTTGATTACAGCATAAGATGTATAAGATATTATTTTGAAATAACAGGAAATGACGGAGAAAAGGTATTCATCGGAAGTGAATGTTTTTCCGGAAATGAGATAACAGACATTGACAGAATGTATAACTGCACATGCAAGTTAAGGGAAGAAGAAAGAATTGATGTCCCTGATTGGGCGGCAGGTAAGGTTGTATATCAGATTTTTCCTGCAAGATATGCTACAACAAAGCATGTACCGGAGAATGTCTGGTATAAAGCACCGATAGGAGACAAAGCGGACCTTAAAGGTGATTTAAGAGGAATAATTAATACTTTGGACCATCTTAAGGAACTTGGAATAGATATATTATATCTCACACCGATTTTTAAATCTCCGTCAACACATAAATATAATACTGTAGATTATTACGAGATATCTCCTGATCTGGGAACTAAGGCAGACCTGAAAGAGCTTGTGGAAAAATGCCACGAAATGGGTATGAAGGTTATACTTGACGGAGTTTTTAATCATACAGCCACCGATTTTTTTGCTTTTCAGGATGTAATGAAGAATGGCAGCAGTTCCAGGTATTATGACTGGTATTATATAGAAAAATATCCCATCAATATGGGTTCGGGAACTAATATTCCGGGATATCTTACGTTTGCATATTATGGCGGAATGCCAAAACTTAATATGTCCAATGATGAAACGGCAGAATATTTTACCAACGTAGGCAAGTACTGGATTGAGGAATGTGACATAGACGGCTGGAGACTTGATGTCGGAGATGAGATTTCCCATTCATTTATGAAAAAATTCAGAAAAGCAATCCGCAGTGTCAAAAAAGATGCCCTCATTGTTGGAGAAGACTGGCAGCACGGCAGGGATTATCTTGACGGTGATGAATGGGACAGCATAATGAATTACAGCTTCTGGCGTCTGGTAAAAGATTATGTTATGGACAGCAGTATAACTGCAAGCGAAGCGGTTGAAGACATAGGACATATAAGAGGAATGTTTCCGCAACAGATATTCAATGTGTTGTGGAATTTGATTGATACACATGATACTCCGCGTTTTCTTGCAATGTGCGGTAATGATAGGAAAAAACAATGTTTTGCTGCGGCAATGTCGCTGCTTTTACCCGGTATGCCTTTTATATATTACGGAGACGAATATGGAATCGGAGGGGGAAATGACCCTGACAACAGACGTGGAATGTTGTGGGATTCCAAATATCAGGACGAAGATACATACAGTCTGTACAGAAAGCTTATTGCAATCCGTAAGGAATATAAAGATATAGCACAGGGCACAATAACCGAATACAGGACAGATGATGAGAATAATATAATTATATACTGTTGTGGTGAAGGCGATGGCAAAGTGACTGTTATTCTGCATGGAAAAGGTGACAGAGTGACCTTGGAAGAGTTTGCCGGCAGGAGTAATCTTTTATCCGATAAGATATTTGACGGTATAATGGAAGAATTTTCTATAGCAGTGATAAAATAATTATGTTATAATCTTTTAAAAAATCAGGAGGATATTGATATGAGTATGGCAAGTGAAAGAAAGGCCGAGATGCAGGTTTTTCACAGTGGTGATGTAATTGTTTCAGACAGAATATACAACCTTACACTGGGAGCAACAGTGTTATGGGGAGTGGCAATGAACGTTGTTCTTTGTGCTTTTTGCGGTGATTTTGTTGCAAGCGTTAATCCGTTTATTTTCCTTATTGCATATTTTGCATTGGCATTTGGCGGTCAGGTAATTTCATATAAGAGTAAGAGTCCGGTTGTCAGTTTTATCGGATATAATATGGTAGTTGTGCCGGTAGGGCTTGTTGTGGCTTCCGTTGTTTCATATTACGGCGGAATAGGAGCGGAAGAAGTAGGACTTGCATTTCTTTTTACCGCGATAATCACAGGATGTATGATTTCTTTAAGCATAATATATCCTAACTTTTTCTCAAGAATCGGTGGTTTATTGTTCGCAGGACTGATTGGGCTTGTTTTATCCGGAATAGTAATGACATTCCTTGGTATTGATTCTTACATTTATTCATGGATTGGAGCAGTAATTTTCAGCCTCTACATCGGATATGATTATTATGTTGCACAAAGATATATCAAGACAGTGGACAATGCGGTAGACAGTGCAATATCAATTTATCTTGATATAACCAATCTTTTCCTCCATCTGCTCAGAATACTTGGAAGAAAAAGATAATCCGTCATTATCTGAAAGGATATAGAACCAATGAAGATTATTGATTTGCTCAAATCAGATAAAGTAACGGTTTCGTTTGAGGTTTTTCCGCCCAAGTCAGAAGCCAATTATGAATCAATTTATAATGCTGCAATGAATGTTGCCGCATTGAAGCCTGCATATATGAGTGTTACCTACGGAGCCGGAGGAAGCACAAGTAAGAGCACCTTAGATATTGCCGGTGATATCCAGAAAAGATACGATGTATGCACTATTGCACATTTAACCTGTGCAGGTGCGGATAAAGATGATATACATAAATCTCTTGATGGCATGAAAACTAAAGGAATTGAGAATATTCTTGCATTAAGAGGCGACAGACCTAAAGATTATGACGGAGACCCTTTTGCACATTACAGATATGCGTCAGAGCTTATATCAGAAATAAAAGAATACGCCGGCGATAGTTTTTGCATAGGAGGAGCATGCTACCCTGAGGGACATGTTGATGCCGCTAATAAGAAGGAAGATATCGGTAACCTTAAGAAAAAGATTGAAGCAGGTTGTGAATTCCTTACGACACAGATGTTTTTCGATAATAATATCTACTATAATTTCCTTTACAGGATAAGGGAACAGGGTATCGTCGTACCTGTGGTACCCGGAATAATGCCTATTACAAGAGCTACGCAGGTTGCCAATGCACTTAAGCTTTCAGGCAGTAATATGCCTGAGAGATTCAGAAATCTTGTGGACCATTTCGGGACTAATCCTGCGGCAATGCAGCAGGCGGGAATTGCTTATGCCACAGACCAGATTATTGATTTAATCGCCAATGGAATAAATCATATTCATGTATATTCAATGAATAAGCCGGAAGTAGCAGCGGGAATCCAGAAGAATCTTTCGGAGATTATTAAATAAATGATAACCAGAAAAGAAGTAATCCGTTACCTTGGATACGGACAGAATATTCCTGATGACAAGGTAATGGAATTAATTAATAACTGCATAAAGGAAGTTGAAGCGGCTGCCAAACCCAAAAATGTTTACAGGCGCTTTGATGTTTTTATATCAGAAGATGACGTGATATCTGTAGCAGGCCTCACCATTGAAAGCCATAATCTTGCAAAAAATTTAAGAGGCTGTAGTGAGGCCGTTCTTTTTGCGGCAACGTTAGGAACAGATGTTGACCGCCTTCTTAATAAAGCACTTAAACTTGACATAGCCAAAGCTGCGGTAATTCAGGCTGCGGCGGCAGCTGCAATCGAAGATTATTGTAATGACTGTCAGAATGACATAACCGCAAAGGTTAAAAAAGAGGGATTGCACGTCAGACCGAGATTCAGTCCGGGATATGGAGATTTTGCATTAAGTCATCAGGGAAAATTCCTTAATGCAATAAATGCCACCAAATTAATAGGGATTACTTTGTCTGAAGGGGGAATAATGATTCCTGAAAAGTCGGTATCCGCCATTATGGGACTTAGTAAAATAGATACAAAATGCCATTTGGAGGGCTGTGAAGCCTGTGGTAATGCCGAATGCCAATATAGAAGATAAGAAAGAAGAATATTTATGAACATCCTTGATGAATTAGGCAGAAGAATATTATTTTTTGACGGCGGACTAGGCTCCCTTTTACAGGAAAGAGGTCTTGAACCGGGAGAGCTTCCTGAGACCTGGAACCTTACCAGACCGGAAATTTTGATAGATATTCATAAGGCATATATCAATGCCGGAGCGGATATTATTAATGCCAATACTTTCGGCGCTAACAGATTTAAGTTTGATAATCTTGAAGAAATAATTACAGCGGGTATTGCCAATGCTAAGAAAGCTGTTGCCGAAACAGGTAAAAAGGCTTATGTGGCACTTGATATAGGCTCCTGCGGCAAATTATTAAAACCTATGGGAACCCTTGATTTTGCTGATGCGGTTGATGTATTTGCGGAAATTGTACGAATAGGCGACAAAGCGGGGGCGGACCTCATCCTTATTGAAACAATGAGTGATACCTATGAGCTTAAGGCAGCTGTTCTTGCAGCAAAAGAAAATTCAGATCTTCCTGTGTTTGCGACTGTTATTTTTGATGAAAGCCATAAAATGCTTACAGGAGCAACTCCGGCAGCAGTCGTAGCACTTCTTGAAGGGCTTAATGTTGATGCAATAGGAATGAATTGCGGACTCGGACCTGAACAGATGAAACCGATTTTTGAAGAAATGGCAGAATACGCTTCTGTACCGCTTATTATCAATCCTAATGCCGGACTTCCACGATCTGAAAATGGCAGGACGGTTTATGATGTAGGACCTGAAGAATTTGCCGGTTATATGGAGCTTCTTGTAAAAGACGGAGCATGGATTATCGGCGGATGCTGTGGAACAACACCTGAACACATCATGGCAACATACGACAGATGTAAGGATTTAAAGCCGATTCCTATTGTGGAAAAAGATATTACGCTTGTGTCTTCATATTCCCATGCGGTAGAAATTGGAAAAGTGCCCGTAATTATCGGAGAAAGAATCAATCCTACAGGTAAATCCAAGTTTAAACAGGCATTACGTGACCACAATATGACATATATCCTTGAAGAGGGAACTAAACAGGCTGATTCGGGAGCACACATTCTTGATGTTAATGTCGGACTTCCGGAAATAGATGAGACAGCAATGATGAAAGATACTGTTTTTGAACTGCAAAGTATTCTTGATCTTCCTCTTCAGATTGATACAACTGATATGAATGCAATGGAAACTGCTATGAGAATCTACAACGGCAAGCCGATGGTCAATTCTGTTAATGGCAAGAAGGAAGTTATGGAACAGGTATTTCCTCTTGTAAAAAAATACGGCGGTGCGGTTGTTGCACTTTGCCTTGATGAGGATGGAATACCTGATACCGCAGAGGGCAGAATTAAAATTGCCGAAAAGATATATGCAACTGCGGCAACTTACGGAATTAAAGCTAAAGATATAGTTATAGATGCGCTCACAATGACAATGAGTACGGATAATGAATCGGCTAATATAACCCTTGATACTGTCCGTGAAATTAAAGCAAGAGGCGGAAGAACGGTTCTCGGCGTATCAAATATTTCTTTTGGACTGCCACAAAGAGAACTCATTACTTCAACATTTTTTACCATGGCACTTCAGGCAGGATTGTCGGCAGGTATAATTAATCCTAATGCAAAGGCGATGATGCAGTCTTACGATACATATATGGTTCTTTCAGGTAATGACAGCCAGTGCACAAAATATATTGAAAAATACGCAGTGGCACCTGAAACAGCAGAAACAAAACCTAAGACAACGGCAAATTTCAGTCTCTCGGATTGTATTGTCAAGGGACTTAAAGAAAATGCATACACAGAAACCGTTGAACTCCTTAAAACTAAAGCACCAATGGATATAATAAATGGAGATCTTGTGCCTGCACTTGATATTGTGGGAAAAGGTTTTGAAAAGGGAACAATGTTCCTTCCTCAGTTACTTATGAGTGCTGAAGCTGCCAAAGCCGGTTTTGAGGCAATTAAGGAATATATGAAAAAGAGTGGAAGCTCTGAAGAAAAGAAAGCAACAGTTGTTATTGCAACCGTTAAGGGTGACATCCATGACATCGGAAAAAATATCGTGAAAGTTATCCTTGAGAATTACAGCTATAATGTAATAGACCTTGGAAAGGACGTTCCGCCTGAGGATGTTGTTGATGCTGTAATAGCTAACGATGCCAAACTTGTAGGACTTAGTGCACTTATGACTACTACTGTAGTCAATATGGAAGCAACCATAAAACTTTTAAGGGAAAAATGTCCCGATTGTAAGATAATGGTTGGCGGTGCAGTTCTCACTCAGGAATATGCAGATATGATTGGAGCAGATTTTTATGGAAAAGACGCCATGCAATCGGTGTATTATGCAGAGAGCCTGTTTAATAAATAGAATATAGAAAAGGGCATTACCACTTCAAATAGTGGTAACGCCCTTTTTGTGTAAATTTATCTCTTTTCTACAGGGAGAACTCCCGGTTTAAGATGACTTACATCCATATATACAGGAATTCCGTCTCTATATGTGAGTGTAACTTCTCCTTCAATAAGTGGTTTTAAGTAGTCAATCATCTCAGCGGTTACGTCATTACCGCGTTCATTAATCCATTCAACAGGAACGGACTTGGCTTCATTGGCAATTCCTGCGATTCTGGCATAGCCGTATTCAATGGTATAAGGGGCGTTGCTTGAACGGGTCATTGTAACCATTGAAGCGGTAACACCTGCTTCGGCAAGCTCTACAGCCTTATGACCGGAATTAAAAGCTTCGTCAAGGTCTGTCTTTGAAGCTTCGTGGGCTGCACAACGCTGTAATACATTGACTTCTACAGAACGGACTTTAACACCGATTTCTTCTTTTACGATTTCAGCAAGAGCCTGTCCGGCACCACTTAACATCTTGTGACCGAAATGGTCGGCTACACAGTCTCCGGCACTTATATAGTTGCCGGCTTTATCTCGTATACCTTCGGAAATTGCAACAATAAGGTTATTATTGGTTTTAAGAAATTCTTTGGCATCTTCGATAAATTTGTCTTTGTCAAAAGGAACCTCAGGCAGATAAATAAAGTGAGGTGCGGTATTATAACCATTTCTTGCAAGTGCGGATGAGGCAGTAAGCCATCCGGCATCTCTTCCCATTATTTCAACTATGGTTACACTTTTTACCGCATAAATAAATGTGTCATGTGCAATTTCAAGAAGGGAGGTTGCAACATATTTTGCAGCGGAACCAAATCCCGGTGTGTGGTCTGTTACCATAAGGTCATTGTCAACGGTCTTTGGTATACCGATTATTTTTACATCACTGCCTATTAAAGAAGCATATTCCGAAAGCTTAAGCACAGTGTCCATGGAATCATTGCCGCCGATGTAGAAAAATGCTCCTATATTATAACGCTTGAATTGTTCAAAAATTCTCTTATAATCGCTGTCATCCCTGTGGTAATCCGGTAATTTGTAACGGCATGAACCAAGATACATGGCAGGTGTGTGCTTAAGGCATAAAAGTTCTTTATCATCAGGAACTTTTTCTGAAAGATTAAGGATCCTGTTATCAAGAATACCCAGAATACCGTTAACCGAACCGTAGATTGTGTCATACATTTCCGAGTCCGCGACACCCTTAATTACTCCCGCAAGACTGGAGTTGATTGCAACAGTAGGACCGCCTGACTGTGCAACAAAACAATTTAATTTAGCCATTGTAATTGTCTTCCTTATTTTATGTGATGTACTAATTGTAAGATAGACGTAAATTATTGTCAATAAATTCATCTGATAAGCAATCAAAGATTATATATTGGCCTGAAAAATCAATTGGCGGTGGGTGTTTGATGGATATAGAAAATGCAAAAAAATAAAAAAGAGTTCCGAAGCTTATATGCACGGAACTCTTTTTTGGTAATCAGGGAAAGAACGTCATAGAAATTTTTAACATTCTTTCCATTTGCCCTGCCTGTAGAAGAAGATAGATATGACAGTGGCAACCGTCCATCCGATTGGCCAAGCACACCAGATTCCGGTACTTAAAAGAGCTGTCTTTGATAAGACTATAGCAAGAACAACTCTTAATATAAGGTCTGTAAATGTTGCAATCATGAATTGCTTCATAAGACCTGCACCTCGGAGGATACCATCGGCTACAAGTTTAGCCGATACTACAAAATAAAATGGGGCAAGGATTCTCAGATATATTGAACCTGAACTTATAGCCTCAGCGGATGGATTATCGATAAAGAAGGTAAGTAAAGCCTTCGGAAATATGACATATAATAGACAAAGCGGAAGTGAAAGGCACCATACTAATTTTACACCTGCCTTAAAACCGGCTTTGACACGGTCGAATTTTGCTGCACCGATATTCTGGGAAGCAAAATTGGAGACGCCGTTTGCAAGTGTTGTAAATGATGTAATTACAAGGTTGTTAAGTTTGACGCCTGCGGAATATCCGGCAATTACGCCTGTTCCAAATCCATTGATGACTTTCTGGATAACGATATTACCGATTGATATGAAGCTCTGCTGTAAAATACTTGGAATTGCAATAATAATGAACTGTACGAAAATGCTTTTACTGAATATGTAATGTTTCTTATCGGTTTCGATTTTGTGAAGACGACGAAGAACTACAACAAGCGAAAGTATACAGCTTATACTCTGGCAAAGGAAAGTTGCCCATGCAACACCTGCAACACCCATATTGAATACCTTTACAAAAAGGATATCTACGCCGATGTTTGAAAGCGAGGATGCAGCAAGAAAATAGAAAGGCGTTTTGCTGTCACCGAGAGCAGAGAAAATACCTGTGGCTATGTTATAGAAAAATACAAAAGGAAGACCATATACATATATATCAAGATATAATTTGGAATCATCATAAATTTTGGTAGGTGTACCTATGGCATGAAGCAAAGCACCACCTGCAAATATTCCGATAAACATAAGTATAAGACATATAGCTGCACTTGTTACCATTGATGTGTAAACAGATGTTTTGACATTGCCGTATTCCTTGCTTCCGAAAAACCTTGCCGTAATTACGGAACAGCCTATGTTACAGCCGAATGCAAATGCAATAAAAATAAGAGTGATTTCATAACTGTTACCAACAGCCGCAAGAGCATTTTCACCGATGAATTTTCCGGCTACCCATGAATCGGCTATGTTGTATAACTGTTGGAAAATAATGCTTCCGAACAACGGAATACAGAATTTCCATAGCACCTTTTCGGGATTTCCCACTGTTAAATCTTTGTTCATAATTTTTCTCCTTCTACTTAAAACTGAACCATTGATTATTTCTAGAAATAGATTATAATAATCACATATCTATATGTAAAAGGTATAAAAATAATATTTAACATATCAAAATGATATATAGGAGATTTATGAATATTACTTATGACTATTATAGGATATTTTATTATGTTGTGAAGTTCGGAAGTTTTACAAAGGCGGCAGAGGCTCTGGATAACAGCCAGCCCAATATAACAAGGGCTATGAACAATCTGGAATCACAGCTTGGAGTACAGGTGTTTTACCGTTCGAGAAAGGGAATTAAGCTTACAAGGGAGGGCGAAATGCTTTTTAAAAGGGTGAATATTGCTTTTGAACAGATATCCTTAGCGGAACATGAACTGGAACAGACTAAGAGAATGGATAGCGGCAGTGTCAAAATCGGAGTCAGTGAGATAGCATTACACGAAGTCCTTCTGCCGGTGCTTGCTGCCTACAGGAGAGATTTTCCCAATGTCATGGTCCAGATAACCAATGAGTCAACACCGTCTGCGATAAAAAGCCTTAAAAATGATGAGGTGGAGCTGGCACTTGTAACCACACCCATAAATATTAACAAAAATGATTCTTTATCCTGTGAAAATCTATGTGATTTCACGGAATATCCCGTAGCACATAAGATGTTTGGAATACCTGATAATAAAGAAATAAGCCTTAAGGAACTGGAAAAATATCCTGTTATTTTTCTTTCAAAAGGGACAGCAACAAGGGAGTATTATGAGGAACTTTTCAGAGAAAAAGGAATGGATATTAAACCTAATGTAATTGCGGCAACTACGGACCAGGTTATGCCAATGGTAAAATCAGGACTTGGAATAGGTTTTGTACCGGAAAGTATGATGGGTGGGAATGTAACCGTTATAAAATTAAAAGATAAGCTGCCAAAACGTCTTATATGTCTTTTATATGATGGGAGAAAACCACAATCACTTGCAACAAAAGAGCTAATAAAAAGGTTAAGAAGTATGTGACATCCTGCTGGAATTATTGTATAATAATATCAGTTTAAGGGACGGGACAAGAGAAAACAGAATATGGAGGATAATTTATGGCAGGAAGAATGAACAGATTATTGGCTGTCCTTATTTCCGCTGTTACTGTAACATCATCGGTTAATTTTACCGCGATGGGAACGAAAGCGGCAGATGGTGTTAATAATGAAAAAGAGACTGTTGAAGCGGATACGAGGAGTGGCAGTTCGGGGGCAGTACTGCATAGCTTTGAAGCACCTTTAGTAGGTAATTCAGGCAATATAAGCAGATATGTAGCAAATTCGGCAATATTTTATGGATTAGCAAGGAGCACGGCTATTCCGTCATCATATTCATCTGTGGACAGAGGCTATGTGACAAGTGTCAAGGATCAGGGAAGCCTTGGAATCTGTTGGGCATACGGTGCGTGTGCTGCAATGGAATCCTACGCATTATCCCACGGATATGTGTCATCCCCGGATGATATAGATTTGTCAGAATTCGGACTTGCATATATGACATTCAATGACAGCACATTTACAGACCCACTTGGCGGTACAACGGGCGATAAGTCAACCAATTATAACATGACATATTCTTTTGCTAATGGTGGCAATGACCAGTATGCTTTTAAGACCCTTAGCAAGTGGGCGGGTGTTATGAATCAGAAAAGTGTTCCTGAAGCATCATATCCGTATCAGCTTGATCAGGAGAAAACAACATATACCTTTAAGGCAGAAGATGTGTCATATATTTTAACCGGCCAGAAGTATATCAATATGAAGGAACGTGACCTTGTCAAGCAGGCAATTATTGAAAACGGTGCCGTAAGTACAATATATACCACTAATCAGAAACGTTCAGATAAGTATGTATACTACTCCGTACCTACAGGTTCGGGACATGAAGTAACCATTGTAGGCTGGGATGATAATATTGATAAATCCCTGTTTGCTGCGAATGGTCATGAGACCCCTCCGGGAAACGGAGCATGGTTAATTAAGAACAGCTGGGGCAGCAACACCGGCAATAACGGATATTTCTGGATGTCATACTACGAATCAAGTATCCAGAATATGAATGCGGTTATATATGAAATCGTTCCGGCAGATACTTATGATTATAATTACCAGTATGACGGAAGCACGATTTTTAATCATTTTATCCAGAATAATGCTTCGTCTTATAAGAACGAGAAGAAATTTGCCAATATATTCAAGGTGAACGGAAGCACCGACGAGATCCTTAGAAGTGTGGCTTTTGCTGTTGGCAATTCTAATCTTTCATACACGATTGACATTTACAAAGTAGATACTAAAGCAGGCACCATAACTCCGGAGAACGGAACCTTGCTTACATCCTATACAGGAAAAACAACTTATGCCGGATATTATACAACGGAGCTTACTGAAAGCATTACGTTACATAGCGGAGATACTTTCTCCGTTGTAGTTACTTTTGATAATGCCTCAGGAATTAATTATTCAATAAGTGAATATCAGACCGCAGATAATGATCATATATATTGGGATGTGGTTAATTCCACAGCACCGGGACACAGTTATCTGTATTATTACAACAGATGGGTGGATATTAATGAAAACAGTTATGACAGATATCCGGATGCGGACTTCTGTATTAAAGCATTTACTACAGCTAAAAAAGATATAGAGGCTTCGGAAATAACGGGTACTGAACAGTCGGGACTTGATAAAGCAGTTATTACATGGAAAAAGACAAGCGATGCAGCAGGGTATGCACTTTACAGAAAAGCTGAGGGAGACGCGGACTATTCACTTGTATATAATGGAACGGATGTGACCTTCACCGATACCGGTCTTGCTTTTGGAAAGACATATTACTATTATGTGAAAGCCTATAACAACAGCCATGGTATGGATACTATTTCTCCGTCGCAGGTAAAGAAAATATCAATAGACATTCCAAGAACGAGAATAACTAATGTTGAATCCACAGGAACAGGAATTTCTGTTAAATGGGAAAAAATCAGTGGTGCAAAGGGCTATAAAGTATTACGCTCGGAAGATGGAGAAAATTACTCTGAAATAGCATCCGAGGTTACAAATGAATATAAAGATAATAATGTGCCAAAGTATAACAAGGCATACTATTATTCCATCATTACGGTATTTAATGATGGAAGCAAGGACATAGAATCTTTAAAAAGCTCACGTTATGTTGGCATTAAAAAACTTAATAATCCAACAAACGGACACATTAATAATGATGAATACAAGAAATTTAAACTTACGTGGGACAAAGTTGAAAATGCATCAGGATATTATGTAAAACGTATAATAACAAATCAGGATACAGTTACAATAGATGCCAAAGATGTAGATTCATACATTGATGATGTGGAATCAATTGCAGAAAACACTCAGGTGACATATCAGATAATTCCGTATGTAATAGAAGATAATGTCTATAAACAGGGAAAGGGAATAGTGTTTAACCCAATGTATGTAAGGTATGAGCCAATTGCTAATCTTACATATGATAAAGTTGCCAATACAATTAAGTGGGATGCTTATACATTTCCTGATAAATATATAGATACAATGTATCATGTGTACATATCGGAATCAAAAGATGTAAATGATGGCTATTATAAATCATATACCAATACTTTTAATATGCCGGATTATGATGAGAACAAGACATATTATGTCAGGGTAACAGCTTATGCCAGAAATCCGTTGCAGGGTACGGGAAGGGAATTGACAGCGTTCCAGTCACCGGCATTGATAATAGGCAAGGAACCTGAAGTCATCGTAAAACCTGATAAGCCAATATTATCGTCTATCGGTGACAAAAATATAGAAATCGGCAGCAGAGTTGAACTCGCTGCAACAGTAACCAATACGGATTCGGCAGCAACATACACATACCAGTGGTACGAAGCATCTTCAAAGACCGCTTCAGGAACCCCAATAGCCAATGCCACATCCGCAAAATATGTACCTGCAACAGGCAAAAACGGAGAAAAATACTACTACTGCAATGTCACAGTCTCCAAGAACGGATATACCGAAACTACAACAACAAATCGTGCAAAAGTAAGAGTAACAACCCCTCTCAGCCGTGCAACAATAGACAGTATTGCGGCACAGACATATACCGGAAAAGGAATAACACCTTCTGTTACCGTGAAGTATAACGGAATAACACTTACTAACGGAACGGATTATACAGTTTCATACAGTAACCATGTTAATCCGGGAACGGCAACAGTAACCATAACCGGAAAAGGCTATTACACCGGAAGCAGGGTAATTAATTTTACAATAAAAGAAATAAAAAACGGCTGGGTATATGATAATGGTAAATGGTATTACTATAGCCAGAATATTAAACAGACCGGCTGGAAGTATATAGGCAGCAAATGGTACTATATGGATAACAATGGAGTGATGCAGAAGGGCTGGAAATACATAGGCAGCAACTGGTATTTCTTCAATGAATCAGGTGATATGAGAACAGGCTGGTTTACAAGATATGGTAAAACTTATTACTGCAAGCCGGATGGTTCAATGGCAAGACAGTTTGTAAAAGTTGGCAGTTCAACATACTACTTTGACAGCGAAGGTGCATTACAGACGGGCTGGAAACAGGTAGGCAATAAATGGTACTATATGAATAGTAATGGTGTTGTCCAGACAGGCTGGAAACAGCTTGGCAAAAATTGGTACTATCTTAATAGTGATGGCTCAATGCAGACGGGCTGGAAACAGGTAGGCAGGTACTGGTACTACATGGACAACAACGGAGTAATGCAGACCGGCTGGAAATATATAGGAAAGAACTGGTACTACATGGACGGTAATGGAGTAATGCAGACGGGCTGGAAGACAATTAATGGAAAAAGATATTATTTTGATTCTAATGGAGCAATGAGGTAGCCGATTGTGGAACCCTTTATTTCAATTAACGCTATTTTTCGTAAATAGGATGCTTTATTTCGCTAAAATGTATAGTGTTTAGTAAAATTTTACGTGATACGATTAAAACGTGTTTGGTAGTAATACATTCAATGTAAAATTTTTAAAGGAGAACAAATATTTATGAAGAAAAAGCTTTTGTTTACAGCA
>UMLW01013642.1_pt1 | contig 14694 bp, 9 predicted proteins | sample 1966601 | NCBI WGS metagenome assembly UMLW01 (sample SAMEA4836211, study PRJEB28245) | human gut metagenome | biome: gut microbiome; material: fecal sample | place: Denmark | collected 2008 | reverse complement strand
CGCCACCCGATTGCTGTCCGTGAGCCGCCGGGCCAGCAGCAGCACCACCGGCAGCACCAGCATGCACCACAGCCCTCCGCGAATACGCTTTTTATTGCCGCTGTGCAGCTCCTGAACGAAGGACAGAAGCTGGTCATAGAGCCTTTTATACTGCTGATTATTTTCACTCATGCAAACTGTCCTCCTTTCACATCAGTTCCGTTTCTTCCAGCTTTTCGCTGACGAAGTGGTTGGTGCCGATGAAGGGCTTGCGCACCAGCAGACCGATGCAGAATGCCAGCACCGCGAAGATCAGCAGCTCCAGCAGATACACCGCATAGTCCATCTCATAGGTGCCGCAGATGGCCTCGCGCATAGCGTTGATGGCATAGGGGAAGGGGAAGAAGCGGTAGATCTTCTCAAATATCTCCGGTAGGATCTCAATGGGATAGGAGCCGGAGGACCCGGCGATCTGCACCACCATCACCACCACCACAATAGCCTTGCCGATGTCCCCGAAGGAGACGGTAAGGGAGTAGATCAGTGTCACGAAGGTGAACGAGGCCAGCCCCGCCGCCAAAAACAGCATCCCCGGGTGCAGACACTGGCACTTCAGCAGGTAAATGTCCCCCAGCACAATAACCGCAGCCTGGAGCTGCCCTATGAGCAAAAACAGGAGCAGACGGCCAAAATAGCACTGGTTGTCCGTGGCCGTGGGGAACTTTTTTCGATCCGGATGGACCTGAATCAAGGCCACCAGGATAACGCCGCCCACCCAAATGGCCAGCACCGAGTAAAAGGGCGTCATGGCGGTACCGTAGTTTTTCACCGGGTACACCGTCTCCGACTCCACCTCCACCGGGGAGGCCAGGAAAGCACCGAAGCGGCTGGCGTCGCCGCTGAGGGCGGTGTCGAGCTGATGCAGAAGGTCGGAGCTGGAGCAGGCGGCAGCCAGCTTACTCAGCTCGTCCATGCGGTCGGCCAGGCCACCCAGCACCACCTGCAGGCAGCCCAGGGCGGCCACTGCATCGTCCTTGCTGCCCTGCACCGCGTCAATGGCCGGAACGATGTCCTGCTTCATGGTCTCCATGGCCTTTAGAAGCGGCTGCACATCCGTGGCTGCGTTCTTCACGCCTCCGGCAATTTGCTCCAGATCGGCGCGTATTTCGCCTGCTGCCAGCTTTTCAAGACTCGGCATAGCCTCCAGGCAGGTCTCTATCTGCTCATTGGTGACGGCTTTGTCCTCTATTACCGTGCGAATCTGCTGCAGGTGCAGCTCCGCTGTGTCCAGCAGCGTCAAGGTTTGGCTCACCCCGTCCAGGCGGCTCAGATGGGCCAGAACGGAGCGGATGTTCTGCACTTTCGTCTGGGCGTCCTTGGCTGCCTGGGCCGCGTCGGTGAGGGCCGCTTGGTCGCCCTTGGCCGCCTGCTGCAAGGCGCTCTCCAGATCCTCGAGAGAGCCCGTCAGAGCGCTGGCGGCCTGCCCGGACTGCTCCTGCACCTGGCTTAGGAGGGCGGTGCTGTTTTCGATTTGCTGCTGCCAGGTGTCGGCCCCCTCAAAGGTCAGCCCGCCCCCCTGGGCAAGCTGGTCCAGGGCCACGCTGTCACCCAGGATGTTCCCGATGACATTGCTGTATGTCCGCAGCTTAGCCCCCAGTGCCGCAATGTGCTGGGACACCTGCTCGGCGGCCTGGGCGATGTTGGCCGAGCCCGTCAGCTCGGTGGTATCGCTGTAAAGCTGGGAGAACAGGTTCCCCAGGTACTTGGCCCGCACATCCTGCTGCAGGGAGGTCACAGCGGTCTGGGTGATCTTACTGGCCACGGCGTTTTTCTTGCCGTTTTCGTAGTAAGTCATACCGGCCCCGCCGCTGGAGACGGCGGTGGAGAGATCCGTCATTCTTGCCGTGAAGTCCTCGCTGAGGATCACAGCGGCATAGGTGTCCCCGGCATATACGCCGTCAATGGCCTCCTGCACGGAGTCTGTCACGATCCAGTGAATGGTGGTTTTGGCGGCTAAGTCGTCCATGACCTCCTGCGCCATGTTCACATAGGAGCCGTCGTCCAGGGTCACGCCCGGGTCGTCCGAGGCCACGGCAATGGCAATGTTTTTGGTGCTGCCGTAGGGGTCGGTATTGGCATAGATGTTGAACCAGGCGTACAGCGCCGGGAGAATGCAGATGGCCAGCATGATAACAATGGCGAAAAACTGCCGTCCCACGGCGCGAAGGTCGTTTATGAAGATGTTAAGAATCTGCCTCATAATAGCCTCCTTGGTTGTCATAACACCCATTTTACCATAATTTTTTCTCCCGTCAATCCTTATTCTATGGAGGCAGACCGGTTGTATATTTGTGCAGAATATGATATAGTAGACCCGAAAAAATCATTGTGCGGCAGAGGTACGATATGGAACGCATACAATTGCAGGATAATAAGAGAGACCTGGCGGTGCTGGTGGGCCTGCGCTCCCCGGTGCTCCGGGAGGACAGCACCGACGAGGAGAGCCTGGAGGAGCTCTCCGCCCTGGTGGAGACCGCCGGTGGTCAGGTGGTAGGGAGCATCCTCCAGAGCCGGGATAAGCCCGACCCCCACAGCTTCATCGGCGAGGGTAAGGTGGAGGAGGTCAAGACCATGGTGACCCTGGAGGGTGCCACCCTGGTCATCTTCGATAACGAGCTGTCGCCCTCTCAGATCCGTGTGCTCACGGAGCTTTTAGGCGTGCAGGTCATTGACCGCAGCGGACTGATTCTGGACATTTTCGCCCAGCGGGCCAAGACCAAGGAGGGGTGCTTGCAGGTGGAGCTGGCCCAGTATCAGTACCTGCTGCCTCGGCTTATCGGTATGTGGACGCACCTGGAGCGTCAGGCGGGCACCAGCGGCAAGGGCCCCATCGGCTCCAAGGGTCCGGGCGAGACGCAGCTGGAGACGGACCGCCGCCACATTCACCGTAAGATCGACAAGCTCAAGGAGGAGCTGGAGGAGGTGCGCCGGGTCCGCAGCACCCAGCGTCAGCGCCGGATGAAAAACGAGATTCCCGTGGTGGCCATCGTGGGCTATACCAACGCCGGAAAATCCACCCTTCTGAATGCCATCACCGGCGCGGACATCCCCGCCAATAACCGTCTTTTCGACACCCTGGATACCACCACCCGGCTGCTCACCGTCAGCGATACGCTGGATGTGGTTATTTCCGACACGGTGGGCTTTATCCGCAAGCTGCCTCACCAGCTGGTGGAGGCGTTCAAGGCCACCCTGGAGGAGCTGGAATATGCGGATCTTCTGCTCCATGTCATCGACCTCTCCAACCCCCAGTGGGCCCAGCAGGCCCAGGTGGTAGACAGCCTCATCCGGGAGCTGAAGGCAGATCACATCCCCTGCCTGCGGGTGTATAACAAGTGCGACCTGGCCTTCCCCGGTGCCCTGCCCCGGGAGGAGGGCAGCGTGTATATCTCCGCCAAGACCGGCGAGGGCATTGACCGTCTCCTCCGGGCCGTGGACCAAAAGCTGGATAAGGGCACCCGTCGGGTGACGCTGCACCTGCCCTATGATAAGGCGGGGCTTTTGGACGGTCTGTATCGGGAGGCCAAGGTGGAGTCTGTGGAATATGAGCAGACCATCACCGTGGTGGCCGTCTGTCCGCCCAAGGTCCTGGGCCAGATAAAGCCCTATGTGGAGGGCTGGCAGGAGGAAAAGGAGGACTGGGAGTAATGCAGAAAATTCCCTTTTCCGCCGCCCAGAGCGAGTTTACCGAAAAGCGCTCCCGGTTCATCGGCCAGGTCTGGCCCGTCTCCTCCGAGGAGGAGGCCCAGGAGCGCATCCGCTCCGCTAAAAAGAAATACCACGACGCCCGGCACAACTGCTGGTGCTATATCCTGGGCGATACCGTCCTGCGCTATAGTGACGACGGGGAGCCCCAGGGTACGGCGGGCCAGCCTATGCTCAATGTCTTTCAGCGGGAGGGCGTTGGCAATGTGTGCTGCGTGGTCACTCGGTATTTCGGCGGCATCCTGCTGGGAGCCGGTGGCCTGACCCGTGCCTATGGCAAGGCCGCCCGGGACGCCCTTTCTGCCGCCGGAGTCTCCACCCTGCATCTGTGGAGCCGGGGGCAGCTTCACTGCGATTATAGCCTCCTGGAGCGGATAAAGCTGGACATCGCCGCCCTTGGCGGTCTGGTGGACGGCATGGACTACGGCGCAGATGTGACGATCACCGTCTCTCTGCCGCAGGGGGCCTTCCAGGTATTGCAGCAGCGTCTCACGGAGCTCTCCGCCGGGTCTGTCACCTTGCAGCCTCTGGGCGAGGGCCTCCGCCCGGGTCCGAGAGAAGAAATATAATAGTGTATTGACCCCACCGGGTCTGCTCCGCCGTCAGGCAGCCGTTATTTCCCTTACGGCTGCCCCTTTTTTCCTTGACAGATGGGAAATACCTGCTATAATAATGTTGGCTTATAAAAAATAAAAAACCATAAGCATTTTTTATAGGAAATATTGCGCGGTATAATAACGCCGATTACAGAGCGGGAATGCTGCGACAATGAAAAGAAAGAGCATCCGCAGGAGTCCTGAAAAAGACCTCTGCGGTGCTGAAATCCAAGGCTTTCGGAGCTTTTTTTTGAGGCTTCAAAAGCACGAGCAGCGGGGCAAAGAGACTGATTTTGCACGCTGCCTATCGCACACCGGGAGGAACGGATATGAAGTATGATGTCATTATAATCGGCGCAGGCCCCGGCGGCATTTTTGCGGCCTACGAGCTGACGGAGCGGGATGCTTCCTTGCGCATTGCCGTCATTGAGGCAGGCCACAGCCTGGAAAAGCGCCACTGCCCCATCGACGGCGACAAGGTCAAGACCTGCATCAAGTGTAAGAGCTGCTCCATTATGAGCGGCTTCGGCGGCGCAGGCGCCTTTTCCGACGGTAAGTATAACATCACCAATGATTTCGGCGGCACGCTCCACCAGCACATCGGCAAGGATAAGGCTCTGGAGCTGATGCGCTATGTGGACAGCATCAATATGCGCTACGGCGGCCAGGGCACAAAGCTCTATTCCACCGCCGGGACGCAGTTTAAGAAGCTCTGCATCCAGCATAAGCTGAACCTGCTGGACGCCTCCGTCCGTCATCTGGGCACCGACATCAATTTTGTGGTCCTGCAAAATCTCTATGACCACCTGAAAGACAAGGTGACCTTTTACTTTGATACCCCTGTGGAGCATCTTTCGGCTCTGCCGGAGGGAGGCTATCGGGTGACCTCCGCCGCCGGGGAGATGGACTGTGACCGGTGCATCGTCTCCGTGGGCCGCAGCGGCAGCAAGTGGATGCAGGAAGTTTGCAAGAAAATGCACATCCCCACCAAGAGCAACCGTGTGGACCTGGGCGTTCGGGTGGAGCTTCCGGCCGTTGTGTTCTCCGACCTTACCGACGAGCTCTATGAGAGCAAGATCGTCTACCGCACGGAGAAGTTTGAGGACAATGTCCGCACTTTCTGCATGAACCCCAACGGCATCGTGGTCAATGAAAATACCAACGGCATCGTAACCGTAAACGGCCACAGCTATGAAGACAGCGCCATGAAAACCGAGAATACCAACTTCGCCCTGCTGGTGGCGAAGCATTTCTCTGAGCCCTTTGAAGACAGCAATGGTTACGGCGAGAGCATCGCCCGCCTGTCGAATATGCTGGGCGGCGGCGTAATCGTCCAGCGCTTCGGTGACCTGGTCCGGGGCCGCCGCAGCAACCAAAAGCGCATTGACGAGGGCCTGGTGACCCCCACCCTCAAGGCGACCCCGGGGGATTTGAGCCTGGTGCTGCCTAAGCGCCTGCTGGACGGCATCATTGAGATGGTTTACGCCTTGGATAAGATCGCCCCCGGCACCGCCAACGATGATACCCTCCTCTACGGCGTCGAGGTGAAGTTCTATAATATGGAGGTGGCCGTAGACGAGAATCTGGAGAGCTGCTGCAAGGGCCTGTATGTCATCGGCGACGGCAGCGGCATCACCCACTCCCTGTCCCATGCCTCTGCCAGCGGCGTGTATGTGGCCCGCCACCTGACGGAAAACCGGTAAAGATCGGCAAAGAAGGAAAAGCAATACTTGCAGAAAAATAAAAGAAAAGAGGAAAAGTTATGGCAGTATTGGAAGGCCTGGAGCCTCGTGGGGTACTTCATTGGTTTGAGGAGCTGTGCCGTATCCCCCACGGCAGTGGCAACACACAGGCCCTCAGCGATTATCTGGTGCAGTTTGGCCGCGAGCGGGGCCTTGCGGTGCAGCAGGACGCGCTGGGGAATGTGATCCTCTGCAAGCCCGGCACCCCGGGCTATGAGAACGCCCCCGCCGTGATGCTCCAGGGACACATGGACATGGTCTGCGAAATGGCTCCGGGCTGCACCAAGGACATGGCCCGTGAGGGCCTGGATCTGGTGGTGGACGGGGATGTGATCTACGCCGAGGGCACCACCCTGGGCGCAGACGACGGCATCGCCGTGGCTATGGGCCTGGCCTTGCTGGATAGCCACGATATTCCCCATCCGCCCCTGGAGGTCGTGCTTACGGTGGACGAGGAGGTCGGGATGAAGGGTGCCACCGGCATCGACCTGTCGGGCCTTAAGAGCCGCCTGCTTTTGAACCTGGACTCCGAGACGGAGGGCGAGATCACCGCCGGATGCGCCGGTGCTGCCAGGGTTGATATTGCAGTGCCCGTAAAGCGGGATGCCTTCCCGGGAGAAACGGTGGAAATCACCGTCTCCGGCCTTTTGGGCGGCCATTCCGGCGCTGCCATCGACCGGGGCCGGGCCAACGCCATGGTGCTGCTGGGCCGGATCCTGTACGCATTTTTGCAGGAGAACAGCGGCCGTCTGGTCACCCTCTCCGGCGGCGGTAAGGATAACGCCATTCCCGTCGCTGCCAGCGCTGTTTTGACCGTGGCGGATGCGGAAAAGACAACGGTTATCTGCCAAAAGATGGAGAAGATCTTCCGCAGAGAGTTTGCTGTGGCCGACAGTGATATTACCGTCACCGTGGCACCCTGCCGGAGTGATGTTCTGCCCATGGACGCGGACTCCACCCACCGGGTCCTGGCCCTGCTGCAGTGCGCTCCCAACGGTGTGCTGGAGCGGAGCAGGGAGGTAGAGGGCCTGGTCCAGACCTCTCTGAACCTGGGCATTCTTGCCACGGAGGCGGATTCCGTGGTGGCCACCTTCTGCGTGCGCAGCAATATGAACACGCAGAAGGAGATGCTTCTGCAGAAGCTGGAGCTGCTGTGTGACCTGCTGGGCGGCAAGATGTCTGTCAGCGGCAGCTACCCGGCCTGGGAGTTCCGGGAGGATTCTCCTCTGCGCTCTCTGATCGTAGAGGTGTTCACAGAGCAGTATGGCCACGCCCCCAAGATAGAGGTACTGCACGGCGGTGTGGAGTGCGGCATGCTGGCCGATAAGCTCCCCGGCCTGGACGCTGTGTCCATGGGCCCGGAGGTGAACCAGATCCATACGCCTCGGGAGCGGATGTATATTTCCTCCGTCCAGCGCACCTGGAACCTGGTCCTTGAGACCCTCCGCCGTCTGCACTGATTCAAAGCCAAAGACGCCGGTAAATGCGGATAAATAAAGAAACGCGGCACTTCAAAATGCCGCGTTTCTTTTCTTTGTGATTTATCCTCTTCCGAAGAAGTAGTCATACAGGGAGCCGAAGCTGTTGCCGCCGTTCTGCTGATCCTGCTGACCCTGCTGATTCTGCTGGCCTTGCTGGCTGTCCTGCACCGTATCGTCGGCCTTTACATCAAAGGTCAGGCTGGTGGTGTGGCTGCTTCCGTCACGGAAGTAGGTCACCGTCACGGTGTCCCCGGCCTTGTGCCCCTTCTTGGCGGCGGTAAGGTCCTCCATGGAGGCAATGTCGGTGCTGTCCACCTTGGTGATCACATCTCCCATCCGCAGTCCGGCCTTTTCACCGGCTCCGCCCTTGTTTACGCTGTAAACGAAGGCACCGCTCTTTTGCTCAATTTGATATTGAGCCGCCATCTGCTCGGTCATAGTCCCGGCGGTAATGCCGAAGGAGGGCTTATCCGTCACCTGGCCGTTTTCCATAATGTCCGTGATAATGGCCTGCACATCCCCGATGGGAATGGCGAAGCCCAGACCCTCCACAGTGGTGTCGGAATAGCTGGAATACTTGGCGGACACAATGCCCACCACCTCGCCGTACAGGTTCATCAGCGGGCCGCCGGAGTTGCCGGGGTTGATGGAGGCGTCCACCTGGATCATGTTAAAGGGCGTGCCGTCCACATTGATGGCCCGGTCGCAGCAGGACACGATGCCCTGGCTCATGGAGAAGGTCAGCTCCCCCAGGGGATTGCCGATGGCCAGCACCGAGTCGCCTACATTCACGTTGCTGCTGTTGCCCAGAGTCACCGGCTGTAGGTCTGTGGCGTTGATTTTCAGCACCGCCACATCGTAGTCACTGTCGCTGCCCACCACCGTGGCCGGGTACTCCCTGCCGTCATGCAGCGTCACCGTCACCGAGGACGCACCGCTGACGACATGGTGGTTGGTCACGATATAGCCATCCTGGGTGATAATGAATCCGCTGCCGGAGGAGGCGGACTGCACGGACTGACCGAAAATGTTGGTGGACACGGAGGAGCAGTTGATGCTCACCACGCTGTTTACCGTGGAGGCGTATACCTCCGCCGGAGACATAAGGGTTTGGCCGCTGACCTGCTTCACGGTGATCTCCGACGCCGTGCGATTGCTCTGCCGGATCGTGGTCTTGCCGCTGCTGGAGAGGGCGGCACCGCCGTAGCCTGCCGCGCCGCCTACCACCGCACAGGCCAGGAGCAAGGCCGTGACCTTTACACCGGTCTTTTGCCAGAAGGAGGGCTTTTTCGCCGCCGCCGGCGCCTCCGCCCAGCCCGGGTCGCCCGGAGTATTTTGCTGCTCGTTGTAATTAAAATGGTACAGGTTTTCAGGGTTGTTGTACCCCTGCTCCTCATGACGGAAATCGTTATTTTCGCTCATAGTATTGGCCTCCTGTCGTTTCTGTTATTTGAGGATATTTTTCCGCGCCGGGTGCTTGTGGTCGGCGGAAAAATGTTGTATACTGTGTTAAACTTTCCCGGGACGCCTGCTTTCGTCCTATGCTCCTTATCATAACCCTTTATCTTAATTGAAGCTTTAAGAATATATGAATTTTTTTAAGAAGGGAGGAATTTTTCCTTGCTGAAACTGGAACAGGTCAAGCGCCGCCCGGAGGAATCGGAGGATTGCCTGCGGGAAAAGGCGGCCTCTCTCCTGCGCATTCCCCCGGAGGAAATTCTCTCCCTGACCGTTCTGCGCAGGGCGGTGGATGCCAGGCCCCCTATCTGCCTGGTCTACACCCTGGCTGTGGAGGTGAAAAATGAGGGGGCGGTGCTGCGGCGAAGCCGGTGCAGGCAGGCGTCCCCGTATCTTCCCCAAAGGTACACTTTTACCGCCACCGAATCGGCACCGAATTGGCACCAAACGGCACCAAATGTCCTGCCTCCCGTGGTGGTGGGAGCGGGCCCGGCGGGGCTGTTTGCGACCCTGCTATTGGCCCGGGCGGGGCTTCGGCCCATCCTCTTAGAGCGGGGCCAGCCCGTGGAGCAGAGGCAAAAGGATGTGGAAAATTTTTGGTCCGGTGGGCCTCTTCTTCCCAACTCCAATGTGCAGTTTGGCGAGGGCGGCGCCGGGGCTTTTTCCGACGGGAAGCTAAACACCGGCACCAAGGATCCGCGCCATCGCTTCATCCTGGAGGAGCTGGTTTCCTGCGGCGCGCCGGAGAGCATCCTCGTGGACGCCAAGCCCCATGTGGGTACGGATATGCTCCATATTACCCTGAAAAATATGAGAAAAAAGCTCCTCTCTCTGGGGGCGGACATCCGCTTCGGCCATCGGCTGGAGGGGATAGAGACCCGGCAGGGACAACTGACGGGTATCACCGTCGCCCATGGGGAAGAAATTTACGCCTTACCTGTCCGTAACCTGATTTTAGCGCTGGGCCACAGCGCCCGGGACACGGTGGAAAGGCTCTATGGTCAGGGCCTTTTTATGGAGGCAAAGCCCTTTGCCGTGGGGGTGCGCATCGAGCATCTGCAAAGCCGCATGGATGCCGTGCAGTATAAGGAATATGCCGGGCATCCGGCCCTGCCTGTGAGCAGCTACAAGCTCTCCTGCCACCTGCCTGACGGACGGGGCGTGTTCTCCTTCTGTGTCTGTCCCGGGGGACAGGTGGTGGCGGCGGCCTCGGAGCCCCGGCGTACCGTTACCAACGGCATGAGCGAGTATGCCCGCAGCGGCGAGAACATCAACGGCGGCCTGCTGGTGGGCGTGAGCCCAAGGGATTTTGGCAGCGACCATCCCCTGGCGGGCATCGCTTTTCAGCGGCGGCTGGAGGAGGCGGCCTACCGTTTGGGCGGCGGCTTCACGGCGCCCTGTCAGCGGGTGGAGGATTTTCTGCATCACCGTCCCTCCACGGGCTGCGCAAGCGTGAGACCCAGCTATCGGCCCGGCGTGCGCTACGCCGACCTTCACGACTGTCTGCCCGATTTCATCGCCGGAGCCCTGGAGCAGGCTCTGCCCCTGTTGGATAAAAAGCTTCCGGGCTTTGCCGACGGTGACGCCCTGCTTACAGCGGTGGAGAGCCGTTCCTCTGCCCCGGTACGCATACCCCGGAACGAGGACTACGAGAGCAATATCACCGGACTTTACCCCTGCGGCGAGGGGGCCGGGTACGCAGGGGGGATCCTGTCGGCGGCGGCGGACGGGATGCGCTGTGCGGAAAAAATTTTGACGAAAAATCTGTGATTCTATGCCGGTTTATGAATAAGGAGGACTATATAAAATGAAAAAAATTGCGGCGGCGGATGTGTTTTTTACCCCGGAGCATCGGGAGCAAATTGAGAAAACCGCAGCAGAGTGCGGCTATTCCGTGGATTTTTACCCGGACGGTCATCTGCCTCCGGAGAGAGCGGCGGAGTATGAGATTGTTTACGGGTGCTGCCTGCCCGGGGAGCTGAAGGCGGCGGCCAATTTGAAATGGTTTTGCTGCAGCTTCGCCGGGGTAGATATTTATATGGACGAGAGCATTTATCCCCATCCGGGGGTGCTGCTGAGCAATTCCTCCGGGGCTTACGGCATTACCATTGCCGAGCATATCATCATGGTGACGCTGATGCTCTTGCGGCGAATGCCGGAATTTGAAAAGGTGGTTCGGGAGAGAGGCTGGCTGCGCACGCTGCCCATGCGCTCCATTTGCGGCAGCAGCATTACCATCCTGGGCACCGGGGACATCGGCACCAATTTCGCCGTCCGGGCCAAGGCCCTGGGAGCCAAGGCGGTGCGGGGCGTGCGCCGGACCCAAAAGGCCGGGGACCCTGCTTACGATGCGATGTATACCTTTGCGGAGCTTGACAGCGTTCTGCCCAAGACAGAAATCCTTGTTATGGCCCTGCCGGGTACCCCGGAAACCCACCACATCCTCTCCCGGGAGCGCATTGCCCTGCTGCCGGAGGGGGCGTATGTGGTGAATGTGGGCCGGGGCAGCGCCATTGACCAGGAGGCCCTGATGGAGGCCCTGAACGGCGGACACCTGGCCGGGGCGGCTTTGGATGTGATGGTCCCGGAGCCCCTGCCCAAGGATCACCCCCTGTGGGATACCAAGAATCTGCTCCTCACCCCCCACATCAGCGGCAATATGTCCCTGGGCATTACCTGTGACCGGGATGTGGACCTGTTCTGCGAGGACCTAAAAAATTTCGCCTCCGGGAAGAAATTAAAGCGCTTCGTGGACCGCTCCCTGGGTTATTAAGCCCCTGAAAATACCCTGCGGGAGCGTAGGAAAAAAATTGCGCTAAAAAAAGAACCGCCCCCGGGCGGTTCTTTTTTATAGGTGATAGAATTATCGGTCCAGCTCTTTATCCAGCTCGTCCAAAGCAGTGAGCATTTCGCCAAAGCCGGACAGGTCCGACTCCTGGACCACATTTTTCGCCGCCTCCAGCTTCTCGGCAAAGCGCTGCAAAAGCTCCTCATAGCGCACCCGGTTTTCATTGCACCAGCTTCGCTGCTGGGCGACCAGGGTGTGGATGCGCTGGATGGCCTGGGCCCGGAACTCCTCCGTCCGCCGGTGGGCGCTGATCTCGATTTCCGCAATGTGGTCACGGATTTTCGCGTACTCGTCGGCCTGCTCCTGCAAAAGCCCGCACCGCTCCTCCATTTCCCGCATAGCGTCCTGCAGGTCACGGTTTTCCTGGGCTAAGCGCTGGTTTTGCTGAGAAAGCTCGTCCTTTTCCCGGGAGGAAGATTCATAGCTGTCCAAACGGCTGCGCAGGGCGGCAACCTCCTGGCGGAGTTCGTCGTTTTCCTGGGAAAGGGCCTGATTTTGCTGGGTCAGCTTCTCCAGCTGGGCCTGATTTTCCTGGGTGATCTTCTTGATATAGGCGACAACATCCTCCCGGTCGAAGCCGCCGAACATACGAGTTCTGAAATTTGTACTCATAGATGTCCTCCATTTTCCCTGCCTATTTCCCAAAAACCGCAGGAAATCATTGTTTTCATACCTTACCATAGCACAAATTTGACCATATGACAAGCAGGAAAATGGACAGAGTAAAGGATATTGGTGTAGATTCTGCATATTTATCTGTGTTCATGGAGCGCACTATCGTCGGATTAGGACGAATATTTCATGGAAAAAAGTAATAAAAATCCCTGAAATCGCTGCATTCTCAGCAATTTCAGGGATTTTTTGTGGTCGGAGCGGAGGGATTCGAACCCTCGGCCTCATGGACCCGAACCATGCGCGATACCAAGCTTCGCCACGCCCCGTTTTTTCATAGCTTTCTTATTATAGGGATTTTTGCCCCCAATGTCAAGGGGTTTTACGCCGGATAGGGCAGGAAAAATATACGAACAGATGTTTGCAGTTGGCCTTGCGCTATGGTATAATCGAAAATAAGAAAAAACAGGGAGGTACAAGCGTATGCTGCAGCTTTGGATCGGTAGGGCAGGCACGGGAAAATCCGAGCGGATTCTGGAGACGATGAAGCGTGACTGCCGCACCCGGGGACAGGTGCTTATTGTTCCGGAGCATGTGTCCCACGAGGCGGAGGTGGCGCTGTGCCGGGCTTTGGGCGACACCGCCAGCCGGTATGCAGAGGTGCTGAGCCTGCGCAACCTTTCCGGGCGCGTGTTGGGAGAGGTGGGCGGTCTGTCTGACTTCACCCTGGACGGGGGCGGCAAGCTGCTGACCATGCGCATGGCGCTGCAGGAGGTGGGCGGAAGCCTCCATGTGTTCAATAATCCCTCCCGGCGGGCGGCGTTTTTGGAGCAGCTTGTGGCCCTGATGGACGAGCTGTACGCCTACGAAATTGCCCCGGAGGAGATGTATGTCCGGGTGCAGGAGGCCCCGGGACAGCGAGGGGACAAGCTGCGGGATGTGGCCCTGCTCTACGCTGCCTACGACGCCCGGCTCCGGGAAGGGGGGCGGGATGCCCGGTCCCGGGTGCAGAAGCTTCGGGATGCTCTGCCGCAGTCAGACTATCTGCGGGATAAAGATGTGTTTTTTGACGGCTTCTCCTATTTTAATAAAGTGGAAGAGGGAATTTTGGAGACGATCTTGCAGCAGGCGCACAGCATTACTGTGACCCTTTTGGGGGACCGCTCTGCTTCCGACATATTCCAAAACGCCTTCCGCCAGCGCCAGCGGCTTGTGCGCATGGCCCGGCAGACGGGACAGAGGTGCGAGATGGAGTTTATGGAGCGCCAGGAAAATTCGGCCTTGGGACATCTGGAACGGTACTTTTTCGGGGCGGCGGCCCCGGAGCGGTCCGGCGGAGAGGACCAGGTGAAGCTGTATGAGGCTACCACCGCCTACGCGGAGGTGGAGTATGCGGCGGCACAAATCCGGCAGATGCTTTCCCGGGGCTATCGCTGCCGGGACATCGCCGTGACAGCCCGGAACCTGGAGGAGTACGGCCCGCTGCTGGAGCATATTTTTGCCCGGGACGGCATTCCGGTCTATATGAGCCGCCGCAGCGACATCCTGCAAAAGCCGCCGCTGCTGCTGATTCTGGGCGCACTGGACGCCGTGACCGGCGGCTTTGAATACGAGGATATGTTCCGATACCTGAAAACCGGCCTGGCGGGCATCGACCGGGCGGAGTGCGACGCACTGGAAAACTATGTGGTCCTGTGGGGGATTCGGGGAAAAATGTGGCTGCGGGATGTGGCCTGGACGGCAAATCCCGATGGATATGGCGCGGATATGACCCCGGAGCGCCAGGCACGGCTGGACAAAATCAACACCATTCGGGAAAAGGTACGGCTGCCGCTGCTGGACCTGTACGAGAGTATGGGTGCGCCCTCGGCGGCGGTGAAAAAGGCGGAGGCTGTGTACCGCTTTGCCCAGCAGGCAGGGGTGCCGGAGCTTTTGCAGCAGCAGGTGCACCACCTCCTGGAGACAGGACGGGTGCAGACGGCAGAGGAATACCGCCAGCTATGGGAAATTTTCTGCGGCGTGCTGGACCAGTTTGCGGAGATCCTGGGCGATACGCCTCTGAGCGGGGAGGAATTTTGCCGGATGCTGCGGCTGGTGCTGACCCAGTACAGCGTGGGTACCATCCCGGCCACCCTGGACCAGGTGAAGGTCAGCGAGATCACCCGCAATGACCGGCACCGGGTGAAGTGCCTGTTCCTGCTGGGAGCCAACGA
>UMLW01003673.1_pt1 | contig 15201 bp, 12 predicted proteins | sample 1966601 | NCBI WGS metagenome assembly UMLW01 (sample SAMEA4836211, study PRJEB28245) | human gut metagenome | biome: gut microbiome; material: fecal sample | place: Denmark | collected 2008 | reverse complement strand
AAAATTAAAAACGATTAGAATAGAACCATAGTGGAATGTAAATGAAGCTGTGTAAGCATATACATTTGTTGCAAAACTTATTAGAATAGAACCATAGTGGAATGTAAATAAAATCCATGTTGCGACTTCGCCCATGGTAGTTAAAATTAGAATAGAACCATAGTGGAATGTAAATTCCCATTTTGGGAACTCACATCAATTGCTGTTTTAATTAGAATAGAACCATAGAGTTATTATATAAATACAAACAGACAGAGCTTAAAAAAATGGAAAGATATTGCGATATGGTTATGTAAGGGATACAAAATTATCTGATAACCATGATGTCGTAGCTTATAATTATGCTTTGGACAGAAATCAGAATTTGGCAGAAAAACTGGAGTCATTAACCCTTAGTAAAGATAAATTAATCAAACAGGGTATGAAATATTCAAAGGAAATGGATACAGTTGAAAAGAAATTGAAGAAATGCCGTACTTCAATTAGAGAAAAGGAAGCTTTTTATGCTTCAAGGGCAAATATGATTGCAACTACAGTATCTAAACTAGTTGTTGATCATATGTTTAAAAATGTAAAATATGATTTGGTAATGTTTGATGAGGTCAGTATGGCATATGTTACACAGCTTATATGTGCAGCTATGTATTCACGGGATAAGTTTGTATGTGTTGGAGATTTTAATCAGTTGGCTCCAATTGCACAGTCAGAGGCAGCGAACTTCCTAAAAAGGGATATTTTTAGTTATTTTGGGATTATAGATGATAAGGGTATATCATAACCTTCTTAAAAATCATGCAAGTGTAGAGAAGAAGCGTGATATATCAAAGAGGATTCCATTACCCGGAGATGTGATGAGTCTTGTTGATTTAAGTGGAACATATTGTGCTGCTTATAAAAATTCGGACAACTCACGTTTTAATATTTTAAGCGCTATTGTGTCTTTTGGATTGGCTATAACTTCAATGGACAAAGAGAATAAGGATGCAATTGGAGTAATTACCCCATATGCAGCTCAAGCGGCAGGCCGCTTTACTGCGTTTGTTGATGTGGCGGTAAAGTCAATAGCGTTGGGGGGTAAGAGTTTTGGACCCCTTACCTCCTGCTCGCAATAAATCCTGCCAGCCACATGACAGCCGATGCAATAATAAATATAAGAACAAATGTATTAACCTGTTCTTTCCATCTCAATGAAAGAATAACTGCATCGCCTATGACTGCTATGATAATTGGCAGAAGCATAAAAAGATTGACTGCATCATTATTGAATACCCTGTATGCCATATATGCAAAAGCAGCGACAAGCACAAGTGATACGACTGCCTCTATTATGTGGAATAATCCGGCGTATTCAATATGTGATTTATATACAACCGGAATAGCCATAGAAAAAAATATGAGATACACAAGTGAAAGCCATAGTAATATGCTGTCATTTGCCATTGCATTATTTTTAGCTGTTCTGATGACAAGTGCGGCTATAAGAAATCCGTATGAGGCAAATTGTATTCCGGGGATTGTATATTCGGTATGCACCATTCCTGAGACCAGAATCACGCCGATTGTAATACATATCATCTTTGCATTAACCTGCGTTCCGCCTGACACAAGTGCCTTAAGAAAATCCCTGTTGATTGTAAATAATAAAATAACGGATGCTGCAAGCGACAGAATACAGATGCCGTTTACATACCGGCTGAACCCATCTCCCCACATGGAAAGATTTTTATCCGCAAATGAACGTATGAGACTCTGGATTCTTTCACCAAAAAGAATCAGAAAATAACCCATGATAAGCCAGTTAATTAACATCTTTTGTCCTCCTTTAAAATTATAATTTATGGTAAATTATATCATATATGAATATCAATTTGCCATATAAAAATATATAATATGAGTCCTTTTTTTGGGACAGATAATATGAGATAATTATTACGGGATTGGAAAATACAACCCTCAGGCTTCTGTCCCGCATTATTTTTTAACAAATTGGAGGTAGCATTATGAAGAAAAAGTTTAGAGTAAGTAGTCTTATCAAAGGTATTGCAGTCGTATATTGTCTGGTTGGATTTGTTTTGTTTGTAGTTTGCATAGCAATCAGTGTGAGCCACGATATTTCACTGTATAGAAATTTTGAATCAGCAATTTCTATTTACAACTACGGAACATTGCAAACTGCAGGTATAATATGTCAGATGATTGCTATTCTTTTTAGGACAGCACTTATTTACGGATTTGGTATTATTGTAAATATGGCAGAAGAGTACATTGACAGCCGAAAACATACGGATTAGATCACTGTGTGAATCTACGACAATTTAGCCAGTGCCACATATAGCTGGGATATTTTATACCATGTGGCATAATCGACGGTGCCGGTAACGGGCATGTTGAAGGTCTCCTGGAATTTGCTGACGGAAGCTGCTGTGTCCTTACCGTAGATTCCGTCAACAGTAAGAGGAGGTATGTTGCTGTAGGTACGGCGGATGAGGGAAAGCTGTTCCTGAATGGTGGTGACAGGAGGACCGTATGAACCGATTTCAAGGGTGTATCCGGGATATGAGACAGGGATGCCCTCGATTATTTCGGCAGTGTTTATATATATGTCGCTGCCGTAGTAATTACGAAGAATCTGGAGAGCGGTTTTGCCGTCATCCCCAAGAGACTTGGAACCCCACTGGCTGAGACCGCTGCAGGTAGTCCTTTTGCCGTCGCAGTATTGGGTGAGGATTGGCTGTTTGACATCGGGACGGGATACATAATTTGAGAAATATTCATCAACAACATTGGAGATGGTGTCGAAAATATTACGCTTATTAATCCACTTATGGTCAAAAGCGGTAGAAGATGTAATGGTAAAATAATAACCCTTATTGCGGTACCATTCGGTGTATACACGGTTCAGGGTAAAAGAAATAATGGCAATTACATTGGCTTTGATGGTTTCTCTGGGCCATGTAGGGTATATTTCACTGCTGGCAACATTTTTTATATAATCGGCAAATGGAACGTAGTAGTCCGTTGCTGTCGAGTCGGATGGGACACCGTCATGGACAACAATGGTTTCGGGTACCACAACACGGTCAAGAACAATTTCACCGGTGTTTTCAATGGGTTTTATCTCGGCCTCAGGAATTTTTGGAGGATAGTTGCCGATTAGTGTATTGGGACCAATGTTATAAATGCCGGGATTTTCCGTAAGAATAATATTTTGTATTGATAGTATTCCGGAAAAAATATTTGTACCGGTAATGGAAACCGGGGCAAAGCCCGGAGCAGAAGCTACAATATTATACATGGAGTAAGGTATGATAATGCCGGGAGCTTCGCTGATGCTCTGTGGTGGAGCCGGCAGTTCGATTTGTTCTGTCTGACCTATGGAATTGGTTTCTACAACGTCAACAGGGTTTTCTTCATCCGTACCTTCGTAGATGCTGACGGTTGCATCAATGGGAATTCCTTCTTCATTTGTGATATTAACCCTTAAAAAGCCGGTTTCATCATTTTTATAAAGCATAATTTTAACCTTTCCGGATATTATAATTCATATTGCTGCGATGCAAAATTAATCGCAAATGACAGCATCGATGCTTACATGATATTATATGATGAAAAAAATATTTGTTGAGTACAATTTGCATCTTGAAATCAGCCGGATTTTATGGTAAAATTTCTACAATTTGAAGAAAAAAGCGCTATCAGTATGTTTAGTTGTTTTTTTTTTGCCTAAATAAATAATACATGTGAAAGGTTTGAAGGTGTGAAGATGAAAGCATTTTTGATTCTAAGTGACGGAAATGTCTTTGAAGGTACAAGCATTGGAGCTGAGAGAGAAGTAATCAGTGAAATTGTTTTTAATACCTCAATGACAGGATATTTAGAGGTTCTTACAGATCCATCATATGCCGGACAGGCAGTAGTTATGACATATCCATTAATTGGCAATTATGGTATTTGCTATGCTGATGAGGAATCAGGCAGACCATGGCCTGACGGTTTTATTGTCCGAGAACTTTCACGTGTTCCAAGTAACTTCCGTAGTGAAGATTCTATACAAAATTTTCTTAAAGAAAATAACATTCCGGGTATTGCAGGTATTGATACCCGTGCTCTTACCAAGATTCTCAGGGAAAAGGGTACTATGAACGGAATGATTACCACTAATGAGAATTATAATCTTGATGAGATTCTCCCTAAATTAAAAGAATATACCACAGGCAAGGTTGTTGAAAAAGTAACCTGTGAAGAGAAATATGTACTTCCTGGTGATGGATTTAAGGTTGCACTTATGGATTTCGGTGCCAAGAGAAATATTGCAAGGTCTCTTAATAAGAGAGGCTGTGAGGTAACAGTTTATCCTGCTTTAACCACAGCAGAGGAAATCCTTGCAGCTAATCCTGACGGAATAATGCTTTCTAACGGCCCGGGAGACCCTAAGGAATGTGTTTCTATTATTAAGGAAATCAAGAAATTATATGATTCAGATGTTCCTATTTTTGCAATTTGTCTCGGACATCAGCTTATGGCACTTGCCACAGGCGCTGATACACATAAGATGAAATACGGACACAGAGGAGCTAATCATCCGGTTAAGGATCTTCAGACCGGTAAGGTATATATCTCATCACAGAACCATGGATATGTTGTTGATATGGATACACTTGATGATAAGATTGCAAGACCTGCATTTATCAATGTTAATGACAAGACCAATGAAGGTCTTGAATATGTAGGCAAGAACATTTTTACAGTCCAGTTCCATCCGGAAGCCTGTGCAGGCCCTAAGGATTCGGATTATCTTTTTGACAGATTCATGAATATGATGAAGAAAGGCAGGGATTAATTATGCCAAAGAATAAAGACATAAAAAAAGTATTAGTAATCGGTTCGGGTCCTATTGTAATCGGTCAGGCTGCCGAATTTGACTATGCGGGAACACAGGCATGTCGTTCTCTTAAAGAAGAAGGCATGGAGGTTGTTCTTGTGAACTCTAACCCTGCCACAATCATGACTGATAAAAATATTGCTGATGAAGTCTACATTGAGCCATTGACAGTTCATTCACTTGAGCAGATTATTCTCAAGGAGAAACCGGACAGTATTCTTCCTACACTCGGTGGACAGGCAGGTCTTAACCTTGCAATGGAAATTGCTGAGACAGGTTTCCTTGAAGAACATAATGTTAAATTAATCGGTACAACTGCTGAGACAATCAGGAAGGCAGAAGACAGACTTGAATTTAAGACAACAATGGAAAAAATCGGAGAGCCTTGTGCACCTTCTCTTGTTGTTGAGAACGTTGAAGACGGTATTGCTTTTGCCAACCAGATTGGTTACCCTGTAGTTCTCCGCCCGGCATATACACTCGGTGGAAGCGGCGGCGGTATTGCTAAGAACGAAGAAGAACTTATCGACATTCTTTCCAATGGCTTAAGATTAAGCCGTGTGGGTCAGGTACTTGTTGAAAGATGTATCGCAGGATGGAAGGAAATCGAATACGAAGTAATGCGTGATGCCAACGGAACCTGTATTACAGTATGTAATATGGAAAATATTGACCCTGTCGGAGTACACACAGGTGACAGTATTGTAGTTGCACCTTCACAGACACTGTCTGATAAGGAATACCAGATGCTTCGTTCATCAGCTCTTAATATTATTGACGAACTTAAAATAACAGGCGGATGTAATGTACAGTTTGCACTTCATCCAACAAGTTTTGAATATTGCGTTATCGAAGTTAATCCTCGTGTAAGCCGTTCATCAGCCCTTGCTTCCAAAGCAACAGGTTATCCTATTGCCAAGGTTGCGGCTAAGATAGCACTCGGATATAACCTTGATGAGATACCTAATGCAATTACACATAAGACATTTGCAAGTTTTGAGCCTGCTCTTGACTATTGCGTAGTTAAGATTCCAAGACTTCCTTTTGATAAATTTATTACTGCTTCAAGAAAGCTTACGACACAGATGAAGGCAACCGGTGAGGTCATGAGTATCTGCACTAACTTTGAAGGCGCACTTATGAAGGCTATCCGTTCACTTGAACAGCACGTTGATTCGCTTATGAACGATGATTACTCATCATATTCTGATGATGATATTATAGAACTTCTTCACAACATTGATGATAAGCGTATGTATGTTGTTGCAGAGGCTTTAAGAAGAGGCATTTCTTACGATACAATCCATGATATTACCATGATTGATAAGTGGTTTATCGATAAATTCCACATTATCGTTGAAATGGAAAACCGCCTCAAGACAGAAGAACTTACCAAAGAACTTCTTGCTGAAGCAAAGAGAATTGAATTCCCTGACGTTGTTATCGGAAGACTTACAGGCAGGACAGAAAAAGAAATTAAGGCTTTAAGGGATGAATATGGTATTCATGCGGCATTTAAGATGGTTGATACCTGTGCTGCCGAATTTGAGGCTTCAACACCTTACTACTATTCATGCTACAGCTCAGAAAATGAAGTTATTGAGACTAAGCCTGAGAAAAAAGTCCTCGTACTCGGTTCAGGTCCTATAAGAATCGGACAGGGTATCGAATTTGACTATTGTTCGGTTCACAGTACATGGGCATTCAAGGCTGAAGGATATGAGACAATCATTATCAATAATAACCCTGAAACAGTAAGTACCGACTTTGATATAGCTGACAAACTTTATTTTGAACCATTGACACCTGAGGATGTTGAAAGCATTGTTGAACTTGAACATCCGGACGGAGCTGTTGTACAGTTCGGTGGACAGACAGCCATTAAGCTTACAAAAGCATTAATGGAAATGGGCGTTCCAATCCTCGGTACAAGCGCAGAAGATGTTGATGCGGCAGAAGACAGAGAGCTTTTTGATGAGATTCTTGAACAGACAGGAATTCCGAGAGCAGCAGGAAAGACAGTTTTTACTACAGAAGAAGCTCTTGAGGCAGCTAATGAATTAGGTTATCCTGTTCTTGTAAGACCTTCCTATGTCCTTGGCGGACAGGGTATGCAGATTGCCATAAGCGACAAAGATATTGTTGAATTTATGGAAATCATTAACAGACAGGTTCAGGAACATCCAATCCTTGTTGATAAATACCTTATGGGTAAGGAAATTGAAGTTGATGCCGTTTGTGACGGAGAAGATATTTTAATTCCCGGTATTATGGAGCATATTGAAAGAGCCGGTATCCATTCAGGAGACAGTATTTCAGTATATCCTGCCCAGAGTATTTCACAGAAAATTGTGGATATGCTTGAAGATTATACAATTAAGCTTGCAAGAGCTTTACATGTAAAAGGTCTTATTAATATCCAGTTTATCGTATACAATGACCAGGTATATGTAATAGAGGTTAATCCACGTTCTTCAAGAACTGTTCCATATATAAGCAAAGTTACAGGTATTCCTATTGTAAAACTTGCTACACAGGTTATTATCGGTAATACAATCAAAGGTCTTGGCTATACACCCGGACTTCAGAAGAAAGCAGACTACATTGCTATCAAGATGCCTGTATTCTCATTTGAAAAGATTCGCGGCGCTGATATCAGCCTTGGACCTGAAATGAAATCGACAGGTGAATGTCTTGGTATAGCAAAAGATTTTAACGAAGCATTATACAAAGCCTTTGTAGGTGCAGGCGTTAATCTTCCAAAACACAAACAGATGATTATGACAGTTAATGACCATGAGCAGAAAGATGCTCTTTCGGTTGCAAAACGTTTTGCAGCTCTTGGATATACAATTTATGCGACAAGAGGTACAGCACGTTATTTCAATGAAAACGGCGTTGAGGCAATTAAGATCAATAAGGTTGAACAGGAATCACCAACACTTCTTGACCTTATTCTTGACCACAAGATTGACCTTGTTATCGATATACCTGAGAACGGTATTGAAAAGAGCCACGATGGTTTCATTATCAGAAGACATGCAATCGAGACCGGTGTAAACGTTCTTACATCACTTGATACAGCCAATGCATTGCTTACAAGTCTTGAATGTCAGGCAACACAGTCAATGACACCGATTGATATAGCAACAATTTAATTGTTATGGAATAATTAAGAATTTCTAATGACAGCTATGAGTTTATCTGGGATTACCGGAATCCTCTCATAGCTGTTTTAACGTTAAAATTTCTTTACAACCGTAAATATGAAAAGTATAATGGAACATAACCAACGGAGGAATAATTTTTATGAAAAAAATTTTAGACCAGATTACAGAAATAGTCGGAAATGCTTTTAAACAATGCGGCTATGATGATAAATACGGAAAGACAGGAATATCCAACAGACCTGATTTATGTGAATATCAGTGCAACGGAGCAATGGCAGCAGCAAAGGAATATAAGAAAGCACCATTTATGATTGGTGACGAAGTGGTTGCAATTTTACAGGACAACAGTGCCTTTGAGAAGGTTGAATGTATCAAACCGGGCTTTATCAATATGGTAATGAGCGCAGATTTTATAGGTGGTTATGTTCGTGCCATGGCTTTGGAGGATAAGTTTGGATGCGACTGTGAACCTAAGGACGAGACGGTATTTGTTGATTACGGCGGAGCCAATGTAGCCAAACCTCTTCATATCGGACATCTTCGTTCGGCAGTAATCGGCGAAAGTGTAAAAAGAATCTGCAAATTTGCAGGTTATAAGACAATAGGTGATGTTCATCTTGGCGACTGGGGTCTCCAGATGGGACTTATTATTACAGAACTCAAAGAACGTAAACCGGATTTACCATATTTTGATGATAATTTCACAGGTGAATATCCGGCAGAAGCGCCTTTTACAATATCAGAACTTGAGGAAATTTATCCGTGTGCCAGCGGCAAATCAAAAGAATATGCCGAATATAAGAAATCGGCTCAGAATGCCACATATCTTTTACAGAACGGTCACAGAGGATACACAGCCCTCTGGAAACACATTATCAATGTGTCGGTTGCTGATTTGAAAAAAAATTATGGTAACCTTAATGTCCATTTCGATTTATGGAAGGGTGAAAGTGATGCCCAGCCATATATTGCTGATATGGTTAAGGATATGGTAGACAGGGGGATAGCCCATGAAAGCCAGGGTGCCATTGTTGTAGACATAGCCGAGGAAAATGACAGCAGGGAGCTTCCTCCATGTATCATCCAGAAATCGGACGGAGCAGCCAATTACGAGACCTCCGACCTTGCGACACTTATCGAGAGGGAAAAATTATATGCACCTAAGTCATACATTTACCTTGCAGATAAGAGACAGGAACTTCACTATACACAGTTTTTCCGTGTGGCAAGAAAAGCAGGAATCGTATCTCCTGATACAGAACTTAAGTTCATCGGCTTTGGCACGATGAACGGCAGTGACGGCAAACCTTTCAAGACAAGACAGGGTGGTGTACTGCGTCTTGAATACCTCATAAAAGAAATTGAAGACAAGGTATACGAAAAAATCATGGCTAACCGTACCGTGGATGAGAGTGAAGCCAGAAATACAGCTAAGATGGTAGGACTTGCCGCATTAAAATATGGTGATTTGTCCAATCAGGCATCTAAGGATTATGTATTTGATATTGATCGTTTCACCTCTTTTGAGGGAGACACAGGTCCATATATCCTTTACACAATTGTACGAATTAAATCTATTCTTAAAAAATATGAAAATGCAGGAGGCGTGGTGTCAGGTATCCATACTGCTAACCCTGAGAGCGAGAGCGAACGTTCACTTATGCTTGTGCTCACAGGCATGCAGGATATGATTAAGACAGCATATGAAGAAAGTGCACCTCACAAAATTTGTAAATTCATATATGATCTTTCCAATGCTTTTAACCATTTTTATCATGAAACAAAGATTCTTTCAGAAGAAGATGAAAATAAAAAGAAAGGTTATATTGCACTTATAAAACTTACAAAAGATGTGTTAGAGACATGTGTTGACTTGCTTGGTATCGAAGCACCGGAGAGAATGTAATGTCAAAAGCAAAGGATTTAACAACAGGAAAACCAATCAGCCTTATGATAAAATATGCAATCCCTGTGCTGATTGGCAATCTTGTACAGCAGATATATAATTTTGCCGACACAATTATTGTCGGACAATGTCTTGGAAACAGTACATTGGCTGCCGTAGGTAATACCGGGTCAATGTTTTTCCTTGTCAATGGGTTTGTTATAGGAATAACAAGCGGTTTTTCGGTCCATATAGCACAATGCTTTGGGGCAAAAGATTATGACAGGATGCGTAATTCCGTATGTAATGCCATTATGTTGTGGACCGGAATCACATTGTTTATCACTTTACTTTCGGTGCTGATAACCAAGCCGGTTCTAAGGCTTATTAACACACCGGACGGTATTTTTGATATGTCCTATAATTATATCGTTATTATTTTTGCAGGAATAGCTGCACCTATGCTATACAATGCCGTTTCGTGTATACTAAGGGCTCTTGGTGACAGCAAAACCCCACTTTATTTCCTGATTTTTTCAGCACTCCTTAACATTGGTCTGGATTTGCTTTTTATAGTCGTATTTAATTGGGGCGTTGCAGGTGCCGCCATTGCTACAGTGCTTGCACAGCTTGTTGCCGGAATTGCGTGTATCGTATATATTTCCGTTAAGTTCCCTGTTCTTCATATAAAGAAAGAAGATTTTAAAATTAATCCGGGAATTATAAAGACACACCTTACCATAGGACTTCCGATGGCGTTCCAGTTTTCGGTTACGGCAATCGGAACAATCATCCTACAGGGTGCCGTAAATGTATTTGGCGAGAATTACATTGCCGCTTTTACGGCTTCCAGTAAAACGGAACAGCTTATCATGCAGTTTGGCATATCGGGTGGCGTAACAGTTGCAAATTTTGTCGGTCAGAATGTAGGTGCCGGCAGATATGACAGGATTAAAAACGGAATATTGAAATGGAGTCTTTTTACGGTTGGAAGCGCAGTTTTATGTATGGGTGTTATTTTCATTTTCGGCAGACCAATCAGCCGGCTTTTCATAAAAGGCGGGGATGAATTAATACTTTCCTATGCAATGACTTATCTCCATATTTCAATGTTTTTCTATATCCCATTGTTCCAGATTTTTATTTTCAGAAATGCTCTTCAGGCAATGGGTAAGACAACAATGCCGTTACTTGCGGGATTTTTTGAACTTGGAGCAAGGTCTATAGTCGCATACACGCTCCCAAAAGCGATAGGTTTTTCCGGTGTATGTTTTGCCGGTCCGGTTGCATGGGTATGTGCTGCCGTACCGCTTATTATTACTTATATAATTTATATGAAAAAATTTAAGAAAAAAGGGTATTTTAATACTCAATTTAGTTGACAAATACCCCCTAAAAATCCGATAATAGAGGTAGCTTAATTTTGAGACTATTTGAACGGAGAGGGTCAGACATGAAAGATAAAGACAAACATGGATTTGGTACTTTCGGTGCCATAGTATTAGGAGTTACGGCAGTTGCAACAGCAATTGTGGCAGTCAGCAAGAGCAAGAAGAAAAAGCAGAGTTTAAACAGTTTCCTGAAGGATGAACTTGTCAAACTTCCGCTTTTTAGTAAGAACGAATCCCACCACGCTAAGAAAAGCGCAGCAGACGAGGACGACATTTTTGTGGATGAGGACAACGAACCACAGAATGACAAAGCCACATCTTTTTACGATGAAGACATTTCTTACGAAGAAGATGAGGAATTCCAGTCAGTATCCAAGGCAAAGCCTATCGTGGATTTCAAACCAAAGCGCGAAGAAGCAGAGAAACCTGCCGAGGCACAGGATGCAGCCGGGGAGCCGGAAGCAACAGATGTGCAGGATGTAGCCGAGGAGCCGGAAACAGCAGATGTGCAGGATGTAGCAGAGGAACCGGAAACAGCAGGTGTGCAGGATGTAACTGAGGAGCCGGAAGCAGCAGGTGTGCAGGATGTAGCAGAGGAGCCGGAAACAGCAGATGTGCAGGATGTAACTGAGGAGCCGGAAACAGAACCTGATGATACGTTTGTATTTGAGTCAGTGGTTGTTGGCAGGGAGTCAGTTAAAGACGAGCCTGTTGATATATCTGATAAGAAACTTGACAGGGAATTTATTGCAGAACCGGTTGATGCAGAACCGGTGAGAGATAATTTTGTATTAAATGATGAAGATTTTTCGGACGAAGTTCAGGAAATAGAAATCGATGATGTTACCGCTGAACCGGCAGAAGAAAAGGTTACAGAGCTTGAAAAAGAAGATGGTCCGGTATCAGCAGGTAAATATGATGATGCTAGTTCAGAAGCAGAAACCGCAAAAGAAACTTTTGCAGCTGCGGTTGAAACACCTGTAAGAGAAACTTTCTCCGATGTGGAATTTTTTGATGAAGAAGATGACACTGAAGAAGGCCTCCGCAACAACGAGTCATATTATGACTGGACTTATAATGTTGATGAGCATTACAGTGTAATAACTGATGGCACATGGGTATATTGTAAGTCAGATGATGTCCTCACAAGCGATTCTATCAACAAAAAAGGCGAAAGAGAGACAATCGATATAGCCGAAACTTTTAAAAACAGAATTAAGACAAAGGGATATTGTCTGTTGAAGTATATCGGAACGGACAGGGAGGTTATCGTACCTGATACTATCAATGGCAAACCGGTTGTAGCTGCACTTAACACATTTAGAAGCAATCAGATTGTTAAAAAAGTCATTCTCCCATCAACGATGCAGGGCTTGAGAAGGACTTTCTATAGCTGCTACCATCTTGACAGCATTACTTTTGCACCGGGAACCAATCTGGTATACGAATTGGATGCAATCATGTGTGGTAACAATGATATGGACAGCAATACAGAGGCAACAACGGTATACTGTTCACACACAATCGCTGAATATATAAAAGGTCACTACAGATTAGGATGTCCTGTTACATTTGTTGAAAAATAATAGTAAATTACAGAACTTTGGTTACGCATAGTTAAAAAGTGTAACCAAAGTTTTTTTATTGCAATAAAGCGTGTGGGATATGGGATGCAACATGGGGCAGGCGCAGGCATTGAGTGGGTTGCTGTCATTAAATGCGTGGGATGTAGGATGCAAAAACCCATGCATCCCGCCACGGCGTCTGCAAATCTCTACCCAAACAGCTCAAAATCGCTTAAAGTAAGTTTCCTTGCGGTTAAGTTGATTTTGCTGTCCGATGCAACTGTGAAATACACATCGGGTAGTAAGGCATCCTGATGGGTGAATAAGGATTTGGCAGGAGATTTACGGAGACTCTTGAATACGCCGTCACCGGAAAGTTTTGAAACAGCTTCCTTGTAAGTCCAGATACGGCAAAAGTCAGCCTCCGGAGCAGACGAAGACCGGATTGTATTCAATTCACCGGGAGAACAGATTTTGGCAAGCATTGAAGCAGGGACTTTGCGGACGGTTTCCACATCGATACCCACAGGGGATGAATCAAAAATACACATAATGGCTTTGCTGCAATGACTGATGTTGAAATAAATTTCAGGATGGCTTTTCAGGTAGGGTTTGCCATCCGATGAAATATCAAAATCAGGAGTGTCTGTCAGGCTGTATTCAGTGCGGTAGCCGTACAGGAAAAGAAGGTATGCAATTACGCAGGCAAGCCTGTCCTCAGGAAACTTATATTTTAGAGCACGCTTTAACCGCTCAGGAGGAAGAAGAGACATTAAACTGTCAAGCTGTCCTTTTGTTATATTTTTTAAATCCGTAAAATAATAAAGCATAACCTGTCCTTTTTAATAAAAAATACTGTAATCAGTATAAATATTTTATTTTTTTATTGCAACTTAATTTTACTTTGATATAATGTTATAGAAAACGGGGTGCCCTTGGAGGCTGAGATTATACCCATAACCTGATTTGGATAATGCCAACGTAGGGAGATATTTTGTTTTGACAGACAGACACTATCCTTATGTAGTTCTGTCTTTTATTTTACGGAAAGGTAAGCAAAGATATGAGAGAATATACAACACAGATGGATGCCGCTAGAAAAGGGATTGCAACGCCACAGATGAAAATTGTGGCAGAAAAAGAAAAAATGCAGCTTGAAGAGCTTATGGGATATATGGCAGAAGGTAAAGTTGTAATACCTGCCAACATTAACCATCAGTGTATCAATCCCGAAGGCGTAGGAAGTATGTTAAGAACCAAGATAAACGTCAACCTTGGCGTGTCAAGGGATTGCAAGGATTATGACATAGAGCTTCAGAAAGTAATGAGTGCCGTCAATATGGGAGCAGAGGCAATAATGGATTTGTCAAGCCATGGCAATACAGAGCCTTTTCGTAAAAAACTTACATCGGAATGTCCTGCAATGATAGGAACGGTGCCTGTTTATGACAGCGTAATCCATTACCAGAGGGATTTGTCCACACTAACAGCGGAAGATTTTATAGATGTTGTAAGACTTCATGCCCAAAACGGTGTGGATTTTGTGACACTCCATTGCGGAATAACAAGAAAAACAATCGACCAGATTAAGAATCATAAACGTAAAATGAATATCGTAAGCAGGGGCGGAAGCCTTGTATTTGCATGGATGAGCATGACAGGTAATGAAAATCCGTTTTACGAATATTATGATGAGATTCTTGATATTTGTGAAAAATATGATGTGACAATTTCATTGGGAGATGCGTGCAGACCGGGTTGCCTTGCAGATGCAACGGATGTATGCCAGATTGAGGAACTTGTAAGACTTGGTGAACTTACAAAGAGAGCATGGGAGCATAATGTGCAGGTTATGGTTGAAGGACCGGGACACGTTCCTCTTGACCAGATTGCAGCCAATATGCAGGTTCAGAAGACGATATGTATGGGAGCTCCTTTTTATGTACTTGGACCTCTTGTAACGGATATTGCACCGGGTTATGACCATATAACAGCGGCAATCGGAGGAGCTGTCGCAGCTATGAATGGAGCCGCATTTTTATGCTATGTAACACCTGCGGAACATCTTGCACTTCCTAATGTGGAGGATGTAAAACAGGGCATTATCGCCTCTAAGATAGCAGCACATGCGGCAGATATAGCCAAGGGAATTAAGGGCGCAAGGGATATTGATGATAAAATGGCAGACGCAAGGCGTGTTCTTGACTGGGATGCTCAGTTTGAATGTGCGATAGACGGGGAAACGGCAAAAGCAATCAGAGACAGCCGTAAACCGGAGGATGACCACAGCGACACCTGCAGCATGTGC
>UMLW01007369.1_pt1 | contig 15375 bp, 8 predicted proteins | sample 1966601 | NCBI WGS metagenome assembly UMLW01 (sample SAMEA4836211, study PRJEB28245) | human gut metagenome | biome: gut microbiome; material: fecal sample | place: Denmark | collected 2008 | reverse complement strand
GCGGGTTCAAGTCCCGCCTCGCGCACCATCAAGAGGCTATAGATATAGCCGATGAAAACCCTGATTTTATCGGGGTTTTCGCCATTTTATACGGAAAAATGCAGAGACAGAGCCGTGGCTCGGTGTGGTACAGTGCCTATTTGCAGAGAGGAGAAGCCCCTATGAAGGAAAACAGAAAGCTGCTGAAGGAAGTCCTCAAGGATATTCGCCGGGATATGAGCGATGAAGAGGTGCTGAATCTGCTGGCTGACAGCAAAATCTCCGTAAAGCCCGAAACGGGGAAGGATAAGTATACACTGGGGCAGCGGGCGGCGGATGCTATTGCAAAATTTGCCGGAAGCTGGGCGTTTATCTTTTCCTTTACCGGCGTGCTGATTCTGTGGATGGTGGTGAATGCGCTGCTGGCGTCCAAGGCGTTTGACCCGTATCCGTTTATTCTGCTGAATCTGGTGCTGTCCTGCGTGGCGGCGATCCAGGCACCGCTTATCATGATGAGCCAGAATCGCCAGGAGGAGAAGGACCGGCGCAGAGCCGAAAACGATTATAAGGTCAACTTGAAAACCGAAATCATGATCGAGGATCTATATGATAAGGTAAATGCGATCCTGGCCAAGCAGTCGGAGATGGAAAAGCTGCTGCGGGCGGAGAGTAAAAAGGATGCGGAAAGGTCCCGGTAAGCGCCCGGGGCGGTCGCTATACGGGGGCTCCGGGCGGGGGCTCCGGGAGACTTTTTTGACACGCGGATGCAGAGGGAATCATAAAGGAAAATTTCACTGAGAGCGGGCTGCTGTAAAAAGCAGCCCGCCTTTTCATTTCTGCGGTGGGGCCGGAGAAAAGCGAACGCTGCAAGTTTTTTGCCACGCTGAATAAATCTAACGTCCTGCAAGGCGTTGTGTTTTTTCGGAAAATATGCTATGCTACTGGCATATAGGCAAGGGCGGAGGCCGTGGGGGAAATCTGCACGGCATTGCGCTGCACGCCCGGCGGCATTTTAAAATTCGGGCCCGATAGCGAGCAAGAGGATGAGAGCATGGACGGCATTTTGAAAAAAATCAGGCTGAGCGATGCCTTTAATAAGGAAAACCGAGTTCCCTTCGTGAAGGCGATTGTGCTGATGAGCCTGTTTACCTTCACTTTTTTAGGGGCGGAGTTTTTGTTTGTAAATATGGTTTCCCGTACCGTATCGGGCAATCAGTCGGTGGCCTCTCAAAACTACGCGCTGGGGGTCAGTGCCGTCGGCTTTGTGTTGTATCCTCTTTTTTGCCGGGTTTGCAGGGGGAAGGTACAGTCGGCGGTTTCCCTGGGGGCGGCGATGGTGTCGGTGGGATGTCTCTTTCTGATATGCCGCCACGGCACCTACGCCCTGACGCTGGGCATGGGGCTTGTGCTGTTTCTGCTCCTGGGGGCATTTGGGAGCGCCGTGTTCTATAAAGCCCTGTGCCTGCTGGAGGACAACACCTACACCGCGCGGCTGGTGGGCATTTCCTATATGCTGGGGGTCTTGCTCCAAATTGCAAATAATAACCTGATCCACACGGATATTTTGGAAGCGGTGATCCTATCGGTCTTTATGCTGCTGCTGGCTGTGATGCTGATACGCGCAGAGAAGAGCAGCATCGTTCCCGCCTTTTCAAAGGACGCTCCGCAGGAGGAAACCGAAAAAATCGGAAGAAGCAGCATGAAAATCGGGATCATTCTGGCCCTTTTTGTGGCGATGATGACCTGCATTTTCAGCACGCTGGATAATGCGGTGACCCTATACCACGCAAGCGGTGTGGCGAACATCGGACAGTGGGCGAGGGTGCTGCTTGCGCTCAGCGGACTTCTGGCGGGCTTTTTGTTTGACACGGCAGGCAGAAAATATATGAGCATGATCATGTACTGCATCATGATCCTGTCTACGACCTGCCTGGTTGTGCTGCAATTTGCCGGGCCGTTTACGGTGGGCCTGATTATATTTTATCTTTCCGCCGGCTTTTTCGCCGTTTTCTTCACTGCCTCCTTTATGGAAATCGCACGCTATACCCGGACGCCGCAGCTGTGGGCGGGGCTGGGCAGAGCCGTCAATAATCTTGTTGCCGTGGCTATTACAGGGGGCTCCCTTATGCTGCTGGATTCCGGCAATATGATTGCCATTACGGTTATTGAATTGCTGCTGTTCGTTCTTACCAGTGTTGCCGCATTCGTTTATACGAATCAGAGAGATGCCTTCTTTAAGAAACTGAATGCAAAGAGCGATGCTAAGCTCCGTGACGGAGAAAGACTGCAAAAGATGGCGGAGCAATTTGCGCTGACACCCCGGGAAGCCGAGGTAATCGGACTGCTGGTGCATACCGATGACGGCCTGCAGGTAATCGCCGACCGGCTGTATGTCTCCAGACGAACGCTGGAGAGATATGTCTCCGCCATCTATGAAAAAACCGGGACAAAATCCCGTATAGGACTGGTATCTCTTTATAACTCCCTGTGAAGGACACCCATTGAGAGTACCGAGCAGCGGGGCAAAAAATGCGAAAATCAGGCGCTTTAGAAACGGATTGCCACGCCAGTCTGCGGACTGGCTCGCAATGACAGATTTTTCGCTTCGCTGCAACCTCCCACCTGTGTGGGAGGAGAGACTGTCGAAAAACCCTTTGGGTTTTTCCGACAAAAGGCTTGCGGTCTGCTGCGCGCATAATTTGTCCGTCTGTGACGGACAAATTCCACACTGGCAGCCCGAGCGGTATTTTCTCTCACGCACATGTCGCGAGAGAAAATGATTTCATTTCTTTGCCGCCTGCGGGCGGCAAACTCTGCGAGGCTTTTTTGACACGCTGAACCTCCCACCTGTGTGGGAGGATTTTTTTGCGATTTTTTCGGAAAATGGGGGGTATTTTGGCGGCCTTAAAAAAATGGCGGATGTCCGCCACCCTGTTTTTCCCACATTGGCGGACTTCCCTTATATACAAGGCGGCACACTCTTCCCTATAATTTTAACAAACCACGGCGTGCCGCAGGGAAGCGCGGCGGCGGTGCAAGAGCGGCTTACAAAGAATGAGGAAGGGAGGCCTAAAAATGAGGGCGCAGCATGCCACTGCCCAGAACGGCAACACGGGGAAAAGGACGCTGCCGTACAACCGGCAATATGTGCTCCTGGCAGTCTATGAGGTGCTGGATAAAAACAACGCGGAATATGAAAAAGCAGATGCATCGACTATTGCGGCGGAGATAGCGGTTTATGGGAATCTGAGCCGGTTTTCCATCTCCGTAAAGGAGCAAGAGGGGGAAACGGAGCTGCGCGTAACCATGGCCCGGCCATGCGAGGGACTTTCGGAGGAGGGGATAAGGAGAGCCATAACCGCCGTGACGGACAGCGTCGCGCAGCATCTGGAAAACGAGCTTGTGATAAGCAAAATCTATCGCTGCCCCGAAGCGGAGACCGAGTGAGCGCCACCGCTGAAAAGCCGGGAGGCCTTTTGCGGAAAAATACGGTTATAAACGGTACCGATGTACCGGAAAATAAGAAAGGAATGTGAGAATATGGAGAACAGAATGCACAAATCAAAACTGACAGCAATCCTGCTGGCGTTGTGTTTGGCATTGTCGCTGGTGCCGCTGTCGGTATTTGCGGCAACTCCGGCAACAGAAACAGCAGACTTCACCGTCGGGCAAGGCCGAGAGGCCATAACGCTGCTCAATCAGTACAAGACCGGCACGGCGGAGTCCCTCTGGGATAATACCGCCAAGACTCTGACTTTGTGGGGCGTTGACTTCACCACTACCGCCCAAACGGCGGTGAAGCTGCCCGCCGGGTCCACCATCGTCCTCAAGGACGGAACAACCAATACCATTCAAAGCGGCGAGGTTACTTTGAGGGTAAGCGGCGACTACTCGAATGAAGCCTATGTCAACGCTCTGGACGCTGTGGGCAGCCTCACCATTCAGGGCGGTACCGCAGGCTCGGGCACACTGAGCGTCTTCGCCGGCAAGCTTAAAAACAGCGGCGATGGCTGGGTTTATTCGTCCGGTATCAGCGTAGACGGTGACTTCACCGTGAAGGGCGGCCGGGTCACGGCCCGTGGCGGCTGTGCGGAGTCCGACGGCAGCTGCTTCTCCTTCGGCGTCAAGATGGACAGCAACAAAAAGAATAAGGCCCTGCTGGTCACCGGCGGCACCCTCACGGCCATCGCCGACGAGGCGTATGAGCTGGAGGAGGGCGGCACCAAGAGAGCGTCGTTCTCCCGTGGCGTGGAGATGTTCCGGGGCAATGTCATCGTGTCCGGCAGCGGCAAGCTGCGCGCCGAGAGTGTGGAGGAGATGGCAGAAGCAACCGTCATGTCCAACGGCCTGTATATTTCCGCGGGCAACCTGACCGTGGCGAATTCCGCTGAGGTAGCTGTGGCTGGTGCCTATGCCGCATATATTTCCGGCGGCAGCCTCCGGCTGGACGGCGGCAGCCTCACCGCAGTAAGCACCCAAACGGCCGATGACAATGGCAATCTCGGCTGTGCCATTGATATGGATATGGATTTGAATAAACAAGTCGCCGATTCCGGCAGCATCACCGTCAGCGGCGGCACGCTGGAAACCGTGAATGGCGATATCCGTATGTCCACGATCGGTGCCACGGGGAATCAGAGCCTGTTCACCGTTACCGGCGGCACCATCGTGAACAGAGGCCAGTTGTACGGCCCTAAAAAGCTGGATATTTCCGGCGGCACCATGCAGACCCAGGGTATCGAAGCGGAGGCACTGACTCTGTCCGACGGCTCACTGACCATTCGGGAACCGGTGCGCAAGAACCCGAATTATGACAATCTGCTGGTCCGCCCCGCTTTGGATGTGAATACGCTCACTGTCAGCGGCGGCACCTTGGATGCAGCCTGGGATTGGGGTGAGTTCACGCCCATTGTGTTCCCTGTAAATACCTACTACGGCTACGCCGACTCCCTGGTGGAGATGACGGGAAGCGGCAGTACGGCCACCTTCACCGGCGGCACTACCACCCTGGATACCGGCAAGGCCGGGAACACCGCCCTGCTGATCAAGGGCACACTTACCATCGGTGATGGCATGGCAGAGACCGGCGCCGACAGCAGCCACCACCAGTTGGGAACCGCTCCCGTAAAAATTGCGGCTGCGGCAGCAAGCACCGCTATTACGACCGTCGATGTTGCGAATGTGAACTTCAACTATCAGCCGGGTGATGCGCCCCGGGCCACGGCTACCGTAGCTGCCGCCGATCAGGGCAAATACCGAATTGCCGATGAATGGTGGCAAGAGTTAAATGAAAACGATGAGCCCGTTGCCATATGGCATTCCGACGATGGGGCATACAGCACCTTGCCGACCTTTACCGCGTTTGAAAGCGGGAAAAAATATGTATATTCCGTTTTGCTGCTGCCGGAAAGGGGTTATGACTTCGGCAGAGAAGTCGCCGCTACGGTGAACGGAAGCACGGTGACAGCGGTTCCCGGCACAGACGGATACCTGAGTCTCCCCAATGTTAAAACGATTACGCCGACGGCAGCTTCCCATACGCATAGTTACGGTACGGCGTGGAAGTATGACGGAACAAACCACTGGCACGAATGTGCCTGCGGGGACACGGCGGACACGGCGGCGCACACCTTCAAGTGGGTTACCGACAAGGAAGCCACCGCAACCGAGAAGGGCTCTAAGCACGAGGAATGTACCGTCTGCGGGTACAAGAAGGCTGCCGCCGAAATCCCGGCGACCGGTTCCGGAAGCGGCTCGGCCAGTCAGCCCACGAAGCCCGGCAGCACCGATTCGCCCCAGACCGGTGACAGCAGCTCCGTTTTGTGGCTGGCGATTCTGTGCATCAGCGGTGTGCTGGGTGTGCTTGGCGTTGCAGGCAAGAAAAAAATGCCTTGAAATCAGGCAAATATAAATAAGGAGGAGCTCTTATGAAAACAGCAAAAAACCAAAACGGAAGGTCAGGAGGGAAGGTCAGTATGAAACTGAAAAGGGTGCTTTTGATGCTGCTGGTGACGGTATTGAGCGTTTCCGGCATCGTGACTGCGAATGCCGTCACGGTCAAGGACGACGGAAAATATACGCTGCTACTCACCTGCGGCCTTAACGGCATGGACGGCAAGGTCGACGGCGATTATGCAAAAATGATAAAGTTTGATGCTGCCGACGGGGACACAACGGTAAGCTTATCCGAATTGACTGCGGGCGTTCTTCCGTTCAACGGCAGCACCAAATTCGCCTATTGGGCAACGGATTGGACGGGCAAAACAAAAGTCGCAGAGGATATACCTTTGTCGGATTTCAATTCGGAGGGTACATTTTGGGCAAACGACGGTGAGGTGGCATACACCAACGGTCTTACGATTTATGCGACCTTCTCCGAAGAACCGTTAAAGGGAACAGGCACATATTACCTGACGCTTGACGGCGTCGGCGGCAAAGTAAACGGCAAGTATGAAATGACCCTGACAAGCAGTTCCAGTGCTTATCAGACAGTCGACCTGACGAAATACACCCCCGTAAGAGACGGCTATACCTTTGTCGGCTGGGCTTTGAACGGCGAGTTTGTAACGGAAATATCGGCTGATTGCTTTAAGGAAAGCGACGCTGTAAAGGTTCTTGCAACCTATACCAAAAACACCTTTGACAACGACGGTATCGTAGTAACTCTCAATGCTAACGGCGGACAGCTCAACGGTAAGGAGTCTAACACATACGACTATGTAGGCGGCAGAGACTCCGGCGCATTAATGTCACTTTTGCCCTATGTTCCCGTAAGAGAGGGGTATACCTTTAACGGCTGGAACACCAAAAGCGACGGCAGCGGTACTATGGAGACGTATATTTATTGGAGAATTTGGGACAATAACGAGGAGACCAATAAGAAATATGATAAGGATACCTTGATTACGGAAGACAACGGTTATGTGCGGTATAAAAATGTGACCTTGTACGCCTCCTGGACGAAAAACTCCGGAGAGCCGGAAAATCCCGGTAAGGACACGGTGAAGGAACTCCAAAGCACGGGGGAGACAAAGGCAAAAATCGAATTTGCAACAGAGGTCAGCAAGGATTACAAGCTGGATATCAAGTCCATCGAGGTCAAGAAGGAATTGGCAGATAAGAATGTGAAATTCGTTGCGGACATCAATGTGCTGGACGGAAACAACAATGTTGTGAAGATCAGCAACACCAAAATGAAGATCAGAATTGCTCTGCCGGAGGATTTGAAGGGGTATGACAAATACGAAGTCGTTTACATTGTAAATGATGAGATCAAAGAGACCTTGCCTGCTGCGGTAGAAAATGGTTATATCGTATTTGAGACAAACCATTTGAGTCAGTACGGAATCGTTGGGACAAACACCGGCAGCGGAGCAACTCCCCAGACCGGTGACAGCAGCTCCGTTTTGTGGCTGGCGATTCTGTGCATCAGCGGTGTCGGCACCCTGACTGTGTTTGGCATCTCCAAAAACAGAAAAAAGGACCACAGCGCCCAATAACAGGGAAAAAGGCCAATAAATCTATAGAAGCGGGAAGCGGCGGACAAACGCCGCTTCCCGTTTTCTGCGGTTAAAAGGCCCTGGATCTGCCGGACGGATATTTTTTGTGCAAAATATAAAATTCCACAAAAAATAAAGCCGGACACTTATAAAGCCTTGTGAAGTTTTGAGAACTGTGCTACTATGTCCTCAACACGGCGCCCGATTTCGGCGCGACTTCTGTCTGAACCGAGGCTGACGGACGATAAAAAGCCCCGGAAATGGCTGCGGGCGTCAGAGCATACTTTCCCTACTGACCAGAGAGAAAGCGAGAGGTTTGCCCTATGGAACGGAACAAGAAACAGCTGCTACCTATGATCCTGGTTTTTACGATCATTGGGGTGGCTTATTCCTGCCGGATGCTGGCCATGCTCGACATCGGCGGCGCTTGGATGAGCTATACCCGCGCGGCACTGTATTTGCTGCTGTTTTCCCTGTGGGGCTATTCCCTTGACCGACGCATTATACAGACACAGGCACTGCACTGCCTGCGCCTGACCGCGGCGCTGATGCTGGTGTGGCTTATTTTGCGTACGCTGAAATATGAGTTTGTCACCGACCTGACAGTGGCGCGGTACATTTGGTATCTCTACTATCTGCCCATGCTGTTTATACCGCTGCTGGGCGTGTATATTGCGCTGTCTCTGGGGAAATCGGAGGAATACCGTCTGACCGAAAAGGCCGGCTTTTTGGTCGCTGTGCCGGGCATACTGTTTTTGCTGGTGATTACCAACGACCTGCACCAGCAGGTGTTTGCATTCGATAGCGGTGTGCCGGGCGTGCCGGACAATTATGGCTATTCCCACGGCATTTTTTACTTCTGCAGCATGGGCTGGATGGTTGCGTGCATGATTTTTTCCCTTGCCCTCCTTTTGAAGAAAAGCCGCGTCCCCAGCGGCAGCGAAAAAAGGATAAGGCCGTTTGTGATAGCCTGCATAACGGTTTTGTACGGGCTTTTGTATCTGTCGGGCCTGCCGGCTATACGCAGGTGGCTCGGGGATATGAATGTGACATTTTGCCTTTTATATGCGGCAATTTATGAAAGCTGTATACGCTGCCGAATGATACAGTCCAATACGGGCTATGTGGAGCTGTTTGAGGCGACAACGCTGGCGGCGTGCATTGCGGATCGCAGCGGGAGCATCGTTCTCCGTTCCCGGGCCGCAGGGGAGGATATGGTTTGCCCGAGGGAGGGCGTTCCGCTCATCCGGCCCAACGGAATACGCATTTCCTCGGCGCCCATCAGCGGCGGATATGCCGTGTGGCAGGATAATGTGCGCCCGCTGACGGAGCTGCGCGCAAGACTGAGCGAGAACAAGGCCAAAATTAACAGCAACAAAGAGAAGCTGCGGGAGGCCTATATCATACAGAAAAAGCTGCATGAGCTGACGGAGAAAAACCGCATTTACGACGAGATGGAGGCAAGGTACGGGGAGCAGATAGGCAGAGTCGGGCAGCTGCTGCGGCAATGCCAGGGGGCCGCACCCGAGGAAATACAAAGCGCACTGAAAAGGATCCTGCTGCTCGGCACCTACATTAAGCGCAGCGCTAACCTGTACTTTCTCAGCCAGGAATATGAGCTTCTGCCGCAGCAGGAGCTACGGCTGACCGTAGACGAGGCGGTGCGGGTGATAACTGTTTGCGGCACGGAATGCAGTGTGGTCTACCACACCACCGGACCTATGCGCTCGACAGAGGTGGCGCGGCTGCTTGACCTTTTGAAGACCGTGACGGAAGCGACGATAGGCGGGCTTTATTCCCTGTTTATTTCCGTGTCCGACGGCGAAATGGATCTATCGGTGGAGTGTGCCGCCGAGCTGTCCGATTTGGCTTCTCCGGATGTAACGGTTCAGCGGGAGGACGGCTTGTGGCTTGTGCGCACACGGATAGGAGGTGGGAGCGGTGCATAGAATTAAACACCTGGGCTTTAATGCCATTAAGGAGAGCTTTGACCGGCTTCCCACGGGCGTGTGCTTTTTTGACCGAACGGGCAGCATCGTTCTGTGCAACCGGCGGATGTATCAGCTGAGCCGATTCCTGCTTGACAGCGATATGCAGCATCTGGGCGAGGTTCAGGAGGCGCTGTCTGCCCCGGCCAGGGGCATTGTGCGAATACCGGATATAGACAACACCTACCGGTTTCCGGACAAGACCGTGTGGAGATTTGAAAAAACGGAGGTCACCGACCGGTACGGAGTGAGCTATATACAGCTCACTGCCGCCGATGTCACCGACCTGCAGCGCGCCCTGGTGCAGCTTACCGTGGACAGCAAGAAGCTGCAGGAGGACGCGGAAAAGCTGAAGCAGCTTTCCGATAATGCAGGGGCCCTGGCCCGGGAGAAGGAGCTGCTGGACGCTAAATCCGCCATGCACGACGGTCTTGCCGCCTGCATTACACTGACAAAGCAGTACATAACAGGGGAATTTGACGGTATGGATGCGGGCGTTGTATGCCGTGAATGGGAGAAGGTCATTGCCTTCCGGGATACGATCCGCCTGCCGGCCAGGAAAAAGCTGCTGGACAGCGCCAAGGCCAGCGGTGTGACCGTGCGGATAAGAGGTCAGGAGCCCACGGACGGGGACGCGGAGCTGCTGTACACGGCTATGCAGGTCTGCCTGAACAACGCCATTCAGTATGCCAAGGCCACGGAGATTTCCGCAAATATTTGGGAAAACGAGGGCAGCTATACGGTGGTGATACGCAATAACGGCAAGCCGCCGGAAAAGGAGATCACCGAGGGCGGCGGACTTACCAACCTGCGCCACCGGATCGAAAATTCGGGAGGGAAGATGACGGTGCAGAGCCTGCCGAGGTTTTCTCTGGCAATCGAGATACCAAAATCCGGGAATTCGGGGGTGAATAACCTGTGACTATGAGAAAAATACTGATCGTGGAGGATCAGGCGCTGGCGAGAACCTATCTGTGCGCCTGCGTGGAAAAATGCGCGGACTGCCAGGTGGCGGGCACGCTGTTCCGGGCTGACGCGGCCCTTCAGCGCTGCAATGAGGGGCCTATTGATCTGATTCTCATGGACATATGCACCGAAAGCGACTCGGACGGACTGGCCGCAGCCGAATCCATTAAGAAGATCTACCCGCAGATAAAAATCGTTATGGTGACCTCTATGCTGGAGGGACGGTTTCTTGATCGGGCCAGAAAGATCGGGGCAGACAGCTTCTGGTATAAGGACTCCCCCTCCGGCGACCTTGTGGGTGTGATCGAGGGAACCCTTTCCGGAAAGCACTTCTGGCCGGACGGCGTGCCCAGTGTCCGGCTCGGCAATACACTCTCCTGCGAGCTGTCCGACCGGGAGATAGAGACCCTGCGCCTGCTCTGTGAGGGAAAAACCAATGCCGAGATCGCCGTAAAGCTGAATGTGGGCGAGTCCTCGGTGCGGACCTACATTAACCGTATGCTGGAAAAGACCGGCTACACAAACCGCAACCGCCTGATGATCGCAGCCGTGGGTAAACGCATGGTCGTGCCCGGCTGCTGGATCGAGGAGCAGGAAGAAAACCAATGAAAAAGTGAACAAGACAGCGTGCCGAAAAACCTTCTTCGACACGAAAAATTACCCGACTTTCAAAAGGCCGGGTATTTTTTTGCGAAAAATGGGCGCTTGTTCACAATTTGTTTACAATTAAAGGGGCATTTGTCCTCACTTTTGAGGACAGACAGAGCCGGCGATCCTTGCTACAATAAAGTCATAAAGTAGGGCGGAGCAGCTCCGTCGTATGTATCACGAAAAAGGAGGGATGGTTCGATGAAGAAAATCGTGGTCGATATGCAGAATTTTCTGTTTGCCGATTCCATAGCGACTGCTTTCAAGAATTCGGACTATGACATTGCTGTGGTTCGTGCGGAGTCTCCGCGAGATACCATCGAGCTGTGCCGAGTGTTCAAACCGTTTGTCCTTTTAATGGAGGTTACCGCCTATACTCCATGGCTGCTTTGCGAGAGGATGAAGCTGCGGGATGAAGTAAAGACGGTGTGCCCGGATTGCAAAATTGCCCTCATTGTGGATTCTAACACCGAAAAACAGGCGGCGAAGGACATCCGGGATGCCAAGAAAAACGGCATCATCGACCAGTTTTTCTACGGGTCGATGACCGCCGAATACCTGATGGATCAGATTTACGCGATGTAAGGACGACATAAGAAAGGTGAGGTGAAGCACAATGAAAAAAAGGAAATGGCTTAGCCTTCTGCTGGCAGTGATGATGCTCGTATCAGCGGTGCCCTGATCGGCAAGTTTGCACAGGAGTTCTATTATCAGTTCATCAATGTAAGCGAAGGTACGCAGGTCATGGAGAGCGGTACGGTGCTTGCCGCCGACGCAAGATTCTGCCCCCCACTGCGGGCAGTCACTGTACCTGAAAGCTTTTGTCGGCTGAAAGACCCCGCACGGCGGTCTTTCACACAACAATCTGAATGAATATAAGGAGGAAAAGCAATGAAAACCAAAAAGCGAAGTAAAATATTAAGCCTTTTGCTGGCGCTTTCCATGCTCGTCGGCATGGTGCCGTTTTCGGTCATTCCGGCCATGGCCGCCGGCTTCGGCGATGTGCAGGTCACAAGCAGCTATCCCTATGACCCCAACCCCCGGTGGGTGGAGGTCAACAATTCAAGTGGCAATAAAAGGGGAATCAGCTATCTCAAGTCTCTCATGGACACAACCGGTCCCAGCTACAAAGTCAAGTATATCAAGCTCACCAGCGACCTGGAGTATCTGGGCGACGATAACTTCAACCTGACTATGAGCGTCAACGAATGTGTGCATCTGGATCTCAACGGCCACAAGCTCATCTACGGCGTGGACGAAAAAGTGGGTGGGAAACCCTTCATCACGGTGAACGGCGGCAGCGAGCTGCACATCTATGACTCCCAGAACGGCGGCGGCTACATCCACTATGAGGGCAAGCTCACCAGCAAGATCGGTGCCATCCCCCGGGATCTCATTGTAGTCAAAAACGGCGGCAAGCTTTTCGTCAACGGCGGCGAGCTGGAGGCAGGCCGCTCCAAGGAGATTTTCGGTACCTGGAATGAAAGCTACCATATCGACAGTCAGCGTGACAACTATCAAGATATCGATATATGGACGGGCAAAATCCGCCATCTTATCGCCGGCGACGCCATCGACCTGCAGCCGGGCAGCCAATGCGTCATCAACGGCGGTGAGTTCTACGGCCGTGGTGACTATGATTGTCATGGTACTGCCATAAGGGCCTGCGACGCCACCCTCATCATCAACAGCGGCTACTTTAAGGGCAATTCCGGCGCCGACGCCCTGTTGATCGATAATAGAGACAAAACCGGCACCTACATCATCAACGGCGGTGAGTTCGATACCCATAAAAATGACCGCTTGATGCGGAACGATGGTGACGGCCTCTGGGCGAATGCCGGCGAGTTCTATTTCGGCATTTACGGCTACGCCATCAAGAATAAACAGAAAGTGACTTTCAACCCTGGCGCCGATGTGGCGATTTCCGGCACCGGCGGCAACAAAGGCCGCCAGACCATCAAGGTCACTCCCAAGCCCACCGGCGTGAAGCTTACGCCCACGGACTGGGATACCTTCTCTTTCGGCTACAGCGGCCTGGGCTCCAATGAGCGCATCCTTACCCTGGACGCCGCCAGCTACACCCCCCACTACAAGGGGCAGGAGCACTGGCTGAACCAGGACTATAGCAACAATAGCTACTACTATGTGGCGGCCATCTGGCAGATCTTCGACATGGACGGCCATCCCGTCAGCGAGGAGATCGTCAAAACCGGCAACAACTTTGATGAACTGGATAAGAGCGTGGATATGCGTACCTTCCAGAGAGTGGAGGGCACCGGCGCGCCCCAGCTGGAAAACGGCCATCAGTATGATGTGCGCTGTCAGCTGATGGAGAGCTGGTTCGGCTATGATAAGAAAGCCGCCGTCCGGATAGATGACACAACGTTCCGGTTCTACGCCTCCAACTTCGACCAGTCCCACATCAAATTCGGCATTACCGGCGTTCGGCAGGACATGAATGCGTCCGAGTTCACTCTGGAGGTCAAGGGTGAGGATATAACCCCGGCCTACAGCACCAGCATTACCGACCGTGGTTACACCTTCGGCTACCAGAGCGGCGATGAGTTTCTGCCTTTGGCGAGTGGCGGATCTGCTTTAGCGGGTGAATGGATCTCCCTCAGCGGGCTGCCCGGGGGAAAACAGACCATCGTGGGCTGTATGGACGGTGTGGACATCACCGGCATACGCCACAGCTTCTATAACCGTCAGGAAGTCTTTGTGATGCCCAACATCCAGTTCAAGCTTACGAACACTGACTACCGGAGCTATACCAACGACCGGATCACCATCCCCGCCAGCGGGCAAACCGTCTGGCTGCGCTCCCCCACCGATGAGCAGCTGGAGGAGATCGGCATGACCTCCTCCAGCGTCCAGTGGGAGATGCTCAACCAAAACACCGGCAAGTGGGAGATTCTCACCGACAACAATACCCCCGGAATCCAGGATGGCTGGGGCAACCTGCAGCTGACGGACGGCCGCTCCGGCACCTACCGGGCCAGCGTGGAGTTTAACGGCCAGCGCTGGTATTCCCCCACCGCCGCGGTGGAGGGCAAGGACTACTCCGCAAGCCAGAAGCTGGAGGTGACCTCCGACTGCCAGTCGATGGAGGTAGACAAGAACAACAGTGCCATCTTCACCTATGCCCCCGTCCACAACAGCGGCGACTGGGGCGTCAGATGGTATCCCGGCGTCATCGTCTATAAGGACAATGTGCCCAAGGCCTTCTATGACGCTATGTATGCCTGGTCGGGGAATGAGAAACTGTCTGACGGCGGCGTTCTTGTCAGCATGAACAAAAACGGCAACGGCCAGGACCCCACGGATTGCAAGCTCTTCTCAGCCACCGCCATCTTGCGGAACAGGGACGCCATGGTACCCGGCAACTATACCTTCATCCCCTGTGTAAAGGTGGAACTGGCCGGCGGTGTCTATGCCCCCGATCTGGTGAAAGCCAACCCCATCAACCTGAGGGTGAATAAGCGGGTCACCAGTATGGATATCGCCATCAACGGTGAGAACCTCACCAACGGCGTGGAGCACACCCAGAACAACGCCCCCGTCTATACCATGAGCGAATCGGTGAACAAGGTGTCCATCTCCGCCATGAATAACCCCGGCAACGCCAACATTCCCAGCAGCAATGGCGCCGACATCTCCTGGTCTTCTTCCAACCGCAACATTGCAGAGGTGAAGGGCGGCCAGCTGTACGCCTACCGGCCCGGCACCGTGGTCATCACCATGACCTACAAGGGCAAACTGGTCAACAAGAACGGCGTGCGAGAGACCCTCAATTTCACCCGCCGGATCAAGGTGACCGTTCCCATCGCCGAGGTGAAGATCGACGAACCCAACTGGAAGAACAGCCTCAACCTGATGTATTCCCAGGTGAAGCTGAATGGTCTTCAGGTCCGCAGCTATAACGGCGAGTGGCAGTCCGGTAATGGCTATGTGGAAAATACCGTGACCCGCATCGCCCGCTACGAGGGCGATTACGGCTGGGACCCCTCCGAGAAGCGGGTACTCTACAACGACAACTACTATATAACATTTCACCTCAAGCCCAAGACGGGCTACCAGTTCCCCCTGCGGGCGACCACCCTCAGCGGTGAAGGGTTGTATAGGGCCAACACCGCCACCCTCCGCACCAACCGTGTGGGCTCTAGCGACATGAATACCGCCGACATGTTTGGCTATTGGGCCTCTGGAGAGTGGAATCCCAACACCCTGCAGACGCCCAGCGTATGCGGCATCGTCATCTCCTATCAGATGGAGCTGCTGCGTGAGCCCAACAC
>UMLW01030211.1_pt1 | contig 15580 bp, 18 predicted proteins | sample 1966601 | NCBI WGS metagenome assembly UMLW01 (sample SAMEA4836211, study PRJEB28245) | human gut metagenome | biome: gut microbiome; material: fecal sample | place: Denmark | collected 2008 | reverse complement strand
CCGCCATCAGGCCACTTGCCGACGAGCAGTTCTGGTTCGACATCTTCCGGATCGGCGAATGGCCCGCATTCAACCCGGGAGTACAGTTCCCTACGGACAAGGATTCCCTGGACCAGTTTTTCCGACAAATGACACCCGATATCGGCACGCACGATATGACAAAAGAACTCGATGCCCTGAGCGCCCTCTTCAAGCGCGTGGGCAAGGGCATCCTGGTTACTCACTCCGCAGGGGGATTCCCCGGCTGGCTGACGGCCATCCGCAGCCCGGAAGTGCGCGGCATCATTTCCCTGGAACCGGGCACCTACGTCTTCCCGGAAGGGGAGGTTCCCGAAGACATGCCCAGCCTCACCGGCACGATGAAGGGAATCGCCGTTCCGCCGGAGGAATTCAACAAGCTCACCCAAATCCCCATCATCCTCTACTTCGGAGATTATATTCCTGAAAACGTCACCGATAAGCTTGGAGAGGAAAACTGGCGCGTACGTCTGCAAATGGGACGCAAATTTGTGGAGGCCGTCAACAGGCATGGCGGCCATGCTGCTCTGGTGGAACTGCCCAAAATCGGCATCCGGGGAAATACGCATTTTCTGATGTCCGATAAAAACAATAACATCATTGCCGACCATATGGCCGCCTGGCTCCGGCAGAACAAACTTGACAGGTGACAGGCACACTCCCCCGCACATTTACTTTCTGCGTCCGCCATCTGTAATCATGGTAGCAAAACCTGTAATCCGTCTATCGACGGGAAGAGAGCCTTTCATGATAGAATGGGAACTGTTTGAGGAAGCAAAGTACATGCCATGAAAACAAACGCCATTATTTCAATAGCCCTTTCCCTGATTTCCTTCAACCACCAGTTAAATGCGCAGCAAATGAACACAAATGATTCTCCGGCCGTTTCAACAGCCCCAGCCCGCCAAACCCAATTTACGGAAGCAAAAAGCATTAAAAGCCACAACGCCAATCCCTGGGGGCTGGTTTACCGGGGAGCCGTCACGGAAAACATGGGAGGCCGCGTCAACATCCATCCAATCACCTATACGCTGAACGGACTGCAAATTGCCGCCCATGTTTATACGCCCGCCGGATATGATGCCTCGAAAAAATACCCCGCCCTTGTCGTGGCGCATCCCAACGGCGGCGTGAAGGAGCAGGTGGCCGGACTTTACAGCCAGCGCATGGCGGAACAGGGCTACATCTGCCTGGCATTTGACGCGGCCTACCAGGGGGCCAGCGGAGGGACTCCCCGCAATACGGACAAACCCGCCAACCGCATGGAAGACATCCGCCGCGCCGCAGACATCCTGCTGCAATATCCCGGAGTGGACGCCTCCCGTCTGGGCATCCTGGGCATTTGCGGCGGAGGAGGCTACACCCTGAAAACCGCACAGACGGACAAGCGTTTCAAGGCAGTCGCCACGCTCAGCATGTTCAACACCGGCCTGGTCCGGCGCAACGGGTTTCTCGACTCGCAGATCAACAGCGTGCAGGAACGCCTTGCCGACGCCTGCGCCGCCCGCCAGCGCGAAGCGGAAGGCGGTCAGCCGGAATACGTGGGAGACATGAAAGGAGTAACGCCGGAACAGGCGGCCCAACTGCCCTTTGACCTCTACCAGGACGGCTACGACTATTATCTGCAAAGCCACGCCCACCCCAATTCCACCTTCCGCTATACCAAAAGCAGCCTGATGGACCTCTTTGCCTTTGACGCGAGCGAAGGTATGCACCTGATTAACCAGCCCCTGCTGATGATGGCGGGCAGCAGAGCCGACACCTTCTACATGACGGAACAATGCTACAGCCGCGCCACGGGAACCCTCAACAAGGAATTGTTCCTCATTCCGGGCGCCACGCATATCAAGACCTACTACGTGCCGGAATACGTGGATCAGGCTGTCGGAAAGCTGGCGGAATTCTTCGGGAAAAACCTGTAAAACTGCTCTCCCAGGTTCATGAAACTTTTATCGTCTGTCCTGTTCTGCCTGATGTCGTGCGTGCTGGCTCTGGCGGCAAATTCCGCCCTTTCCAGCCAGGAATTGACCTCCAGGCAGAAACACATCATCACCATTGCCGCCTATACCGGCAGAGGGGATTTGCATCAGCTGCAGCCGGCCCTGAATGCCGCCTTGGACAGTGGATTGACGATAAATGAATCCGGGAAGTTTTAGTGCATTCCTACGCCTATTGCGGGTTTCCGCGAAGCCTGAGGGGGTTGCAGACATTCATCTCCGTGCTGGATAAAAGAAAGTCCCGAGGCATAGCCGATGCCCCGGGACAAGATGCCTGCCCCACAAAGGACAAGCGCAGCCGCTACGATCGCGGGTGCGCCATTCTTGCGGAAATCTCCGGCATTCCCGTCAATGCACCGAAAGCTGCCTATGCCGAATTTGCCCCGGTCATGGAACGTTTCCTGAAAGAACACCTTTTTGCAGATATTTTTGAACGGGACGTTCTGACCTATGATGAACGCGAATTGGCTACCGTATCCATCCTCGCGGCCATAGGCGGTGTGGAACCAATGGCCCGCTCTCACATGGGCATCTGCCTGAATCTGGGCATAACACCCGCACAGCTGCACCAGCTGCTTGATATCGTGTCCAGGAACATCGGCCCCGGGGAAGCAGACGCAGTCCGGAAAGAGCTGAACACGCTGTTGCAGGCAAAAGGGCTGCCTGTTGTCCGCAGAACCGGACAAGATGCGGGAAAACCGCTGGTTGTTTATTTCTCCGCAACGGGCAATACCAAAGCGGTGGCGGAACAAATTGCGAAACTGACCGGAGCGGATCTCTACCGGATTGAAGCCGCCGAGGCCTACAATGCCGACCCTTACCGCGACAGCGACCGTGTCAAAAAAGAAGCTTATGAGAACCTGCGCCCAAAGGTCGCTAACTTGCCTGAAGCCTTCCTGATGGCGAAATATGATACTATCTTCGTCGACTCTCCAATCTGGTGGCATCAGCCTGCCATGGTGATTTGCACCTTTTTAGAGGCATTTGACCTGAAAGGGAAAACGCTCATTCCCTTCTTTACTTATGACGCGACTACTTATTTAAACGAATCCATGCAACAAATTTACAGGCTTACGCCCCATTCCCGGCACATTCCGTCAACTCTTCCAGAAGACCTTGACCCAGGAGATATTACAACTCCCGGACGTGCCGATGATGAGGGGATTGACATGCCGGGCAATGCCGCAGGCGTCAAAACATGGCTGAAAAGAATCGGCATGCTGCCATGACTTTTGCCTGGGTTCTTTCATCCCCCTCAGTTTTTCAATCCATATGACCCATTTTGCAATACCATCACCTATGGCCGTTTTTGCATTGCCCTTTTTGCGGGAGGGCCATACCGTCCGGCTAGAGGAACATAACATATGGCTAGGAATAAAAACCGGTCATTTCAACTGATTTCATAGCCCATGGAACAACGTCTATCCAAAAAAGTCATGATATTGACGGGAGCCGGGCAAATCGGCATGGCCATTGCCCGCAGAATAGGAAGCGGCATAAAAATCGTCATTGGCGACAAAAATATCGGGAACGCGCATGCCATTGCCCGGACGATGAATCAGGCCGGATTTGACACCATCCCCTTAGAGATGGATCTCTCTTCCCGGGACTCCATCCTGCATTTGATTGCAGAAGCACAGAGGTACGGCAATATTTCCATGCTCGTCAATGCAGCGGGGGTTTCCCCAGCCAGGCATCCGTTGAAACCATTCTTAAAGTGGATCTCTACGGAACCGCCGTATTGCTGGAAGAGGTGGGGAAAGTTATTTGCCCCGGCGGCTCGGGAGTAACTATCTCCAGCCAATCCGGTCACCGCATGCCCGCTCTGACTGCCGAACAGGACGAACAACTGGCCATGACTCCAACAGAGGAATTGCTGAACCTCGAACTCCTCCAACCCGGGAATATCAAGGATACTCTGCATGCCTACCAGATGGCGAAACGCTGCAACGTCAAGCGTGTCATGGCGGAAGCCGTCAAATGGGGTGCCAAAGGCGCACGCATCAACTCCATTTCCCCGGGCATTGTAGTCACCCCTCTGGCAATCGATGAATTCAACGGTCCCAGAGGTGATTTTTACAGAAACATGTTTGCGAAGTGCCCTGCAAGAAGACCCGGTACGGCGGATGAAATAGCCCATGTAGCGGAATTACTGATGGGCGGCAAGGGGGCTTTCATCACCGGCGCGGACTTCCTGATTGACGGGGGAGCCACCGCCTCCTATTTCTACGGTCCGTTGAAACCGCATGATTCAAAAGAGAAAACCTCTCAGACAATCGAAAACGGCAGACAAAGCACAAAATGAAGCTTACTGAAATCAACGCAGCATCAAAAGGGAAACACCGTAGATCATAAGCACAAAACAACATGAAAAAAACGACCAGCCACATTGGTGGCGACGTTTCTCATGTTATCCGTTTATAATAAGGTCTAAAACGGATAACGGACCTCTGACCCTGACCGCACGGCTGTTCCGTCATTTTGGCATCCAGCCATGCAATATCCCCCCCCCGCGAAGTTATGATGGACTCCAAATTCCGGTCACCGAGATTAAATATACATTCCACATCCTGTATATCCCCATCCCGGGCATTTTCCTGAATCATCAGGCGGATTTCCTCTTCCGTCACCCTGTCAGTCGTATTCCTGACTCCCAGCAAATTGCATGCGAAAACTGTGCTTTTGGAAAGCACCCATACAAAGGGAGCTGCGGCACAAGAAAAGGCTTTCATCGGCACAGCCGCCAGTTTGGAAATTACTTCCGGAGCACACATTCCAACCCTCTTGGGCACCAGTTCCCCGAATACAAAAACTCCCAGAAACAACAGACTCCCAATACTCGCCGGATGCTTTTCCATCCGTAACGAAAAAACCCTGCAAGCAATGAACTTGCAGGGTTTTCAAATGGTTACGGGAGCAGGATTTGAACCTGCGACCTTCAGGTTATGAGCCTGACGAGCTACCTGGCTGCTCCATCCCGCGATTTAGAAAGCATCTGTAGAGGAGTGCGCAACTGTTATAAGGCATTTCCGCAGCATGTCAAGTACTTTCAAATAATTTTTTTATACCCGCAATTGTATGACAAAGACGTTCAAACGTATTCCGAAGACGACGGAAAGCGATAAACGGAAACGGCCGCTCCCCGATTGATTGGCTCACAACAGGTAGGAGAGCCGCCCAGGTCCGGCATATGTAAACGGAAAAGGAAAAGCGCCTTTCCCCGCACGCGAAAAAAAGAAAGGATTCCTCGACAAGCATTGTCAAATCTGTATATCTTGAAAGGTGCGGACGGGGTCCGCGCATTAACATCAACTAGAAAGAGGTACGACAATGCAAAAGGTAAACGTAAACACACCCATTACGATCACGGGGCGCCACGTGGAAGTCACAGACGCGATTCGGGAATTCGTAACGAAAAAAATTGAGGGGATCCGCTTGGATTTCCCGCGCATTATGGAGGTTAAAGTACTGCTTGATGTGCAACGCGACCGCAAGATTTCCCAGGTAATCCTGTTCTGCTCGGATCATATCACCATTGACGCGTCCACGGAAGGGACGGACATGTACGCCTGCATTGATGAAACGATCACCAAAATCATGCGCCGCATGCGCAAGCACAAAACGCGCCTGATGAAGAATTTCCGTCCCCATCACCAGGAAACCATCCGCAAGCTGGATGAAACGGTATATGACGATTCCGTGCTGGATTACCCAGGAGATTCCCCGGAAGACCCGGAACCCCTGCTCATTCACAGAGAAAGCTACAATCTCAAAAAGCTTTACAAGGAAGAAGCCATCATGGAACTGGAACTTTCCGATAAGCCATTCGTACTCTATAGGAATGCGCGGCGAGACGTGCTCCAGATCGTGTACCGGAGGCCGGACGGGGACTACTCCATCATTGAGCTTGGGAGCAGCCTGTAAGCGCAAAAAACGGTTTTGAAACAATCCGTTTTCCATAACGCATCAAAAAGAGCAGGACTTCAGAAACCGGGGGTCCTGCTCTTTTCTGTAATGCCGTGACATGGAACAAGAAAATCTCTTGATTTCTACTTGCCACCATTTACATTGGTGCCAGCAAACCTCCGTGGATGCGGAGGTTCCAGTAGTTAACAAACACTGTATTTAATTCGAATTATGAAGAACATCGCTATCCTCGCCATCGCCGGCGCCGCTTGCCTGGTCGCTTCTTGCTCCCAGCAGCAGCAGCAACAGCAAACCACCGCTCCTGCTCCCGCTCCGGTTGTGCAGGCCAAGGGCAAGTAAGTTTGCAGCGGGGTTTTGCCCTGCAACACTAGCAAATTATCCAATTAATCCGCACTCGGTGTACGCACTGAGTGCGTTTTTATTTGCCCTGAGTCCGGATTCCCTCCGCCATTTGCCGATTCGCCGGGATTTTCCTTAAAAACGGCGGATACCGCAAACCGCCGCGGCGCAGCACCGTGTGCCGGTTCCTGCCGGATCAGGCTTCCCCTTTATTCAGCGGCCGCCTTCGCCTCATTCTGCTGATCGGACTGAAATATCCGCTGAACCAGCATGGGGCGTTTCCTGGCCCACCCGGGCCAGACCAGGTGATGTTCCATGCCGTAGGAATGGCCCTCCGGAAAGGCCTTGGAAACAAATGGTTCCCGCCAGTCCTCCTCCCATTTGCCGCCTTCCCGGTCCTTCTGGGTCAGCGTCACCAGATGCCCGCAGTTCTTCCAGGCATCCAGAACAATGGAGCCCTGCAATCCCTTCCCCGCGGCATTGACATACACGCAACTGTGCTCCCTGCCCGTTCCACGGTCTCGAATCGTCAGCCCTATGCGGAAATACTTCACGGGGCGGCGGCGCAGGTCCCGGTACAAATCCTGCTGGACCTGCCAGCACAGCCCCCTGTCGCGCAGGTTGGAATTGACCAGAATATTGTTCAGCCAGCCAAACAGCACAGTCCTGTTGTCCCGGGCAATCGCTGCGGACTGGACCACGGCCGTGTCCGCCAGCCACCTGGCCTCCGCTCCGGCAGCGGGAAGAGAGGCCTGATCCGGCGGCAGCAGCGCCAGGAAGGCATTAGCCAGCCCGGACATTTGCTGCTGCACGTAAGGTTGTTGTATATAATCCTCCGCCGGAGGAGTACAGCAGGAACTCCATCCGCACAAAAGGGCGGCAGCAAGCAAAAGCCTGAATGTCTGCGTGGTCGGCATGGCGCGCCAAGGCTAGCAGACTACGCGTAAAAATCCAGTAAAGCTTTCAAAAATGCCTGCCTCCGCCCTGACGGCTCTTGCCTTCCCCTTTCCATCCCGGTAGAATACATCCTCTCTTCACCATGCTGACGATCAAAAATCTCACAAAATCCCACGCCGGACGGACCTTGTTCAGGGAAACGGAAATGACCATTAACTGGGGGGAACGGGTGGCTCTGGTTGGCCCCAACGGAGCAGGCAAATCCACCCTGTTCCGCATGATTCTGGGAGAAGACACGCCGGACGAAGGCTCCATCAGCATGGATGAATACGCCATCGTGGGCTATCTTCCCCAGGAAGCCAGCGAACCGAAGGATGAAACCGTTCTGGAAATCGCCCTGGGCATCACGCCGGAAATGGAACAGGCCATCCACACCATCCGGACGGCGGAAAACGCCAACAAAACGGATACGCCGGAATACGCGGAAGCCATTGACACCTTCAACGCCGCCAACGGTTACCAGCTGGAGCCCAAAGCCAAGAAAATTCTCAAAGGGCTGGCCTTTCGGGAAAGCGACTTCCACCGCCCCGCCCGGGAAATGTCCGGCGGCTGGATCATGCGCGCGTACCTGGCCAAGCTCCTTGTCCTGGAGCCGGACCTCCTGATGCTGGACGAACCTACCAACCACCTGGACCTCCTGTCCCTGCTGTGGCTCCAGCGATACCTGAAAAACTACCCCGGAGCCATCCTGATGATTTCCCACGACCGGGATTTCATGGATGAGCTGGTGGAAAGCGTGTACGACATCGACAACGAAGAACTGGTGGAATACCGCGGCAATTACTCGGACTTCCTCCAACAAAAGGACGTGCGCTTCGAGCAGCTTCAGGCGGCCTACCGCAACCAGCAGAAGGAAATAGCGCACATTCAGGAATTTATTGACCGTTTCCGCTCCATCAATTCCAAAGCCGGGCAAGTCCAGAGCCGCATCAAGCAGCTGGAAAAGATGAAAATCATTCAAAAACCGGTAGCCCGCAGGAAAGTATTTAAATTCAACTTCCCCCAGCCTCCGCGCAGCACCCAGAAAGTCATTGAGCTGGAAAAAGTCTGCCAATCCTATGGCGACCGCAGGGTTTATGAAAACCTGGACCTGCTGGTGGAACGCGGGGAGCGCACTGTTCTTGTAGGCCCGAACGGCGCGGGCAAATCCACTCTTCTCAAAATCCTGGCGGGCATCATCCCCATTGACTCCGGACAACGCACTCCCGGTACCACGACGCGCATCGGCTACTTCTCCCAGGCGCGAACGGAAAACCTGAATCCGGAAAATACCGTGCTGGAGGAAATCATGAAATGCAGCGCTGAAATCCGGGAGGAAGAAGCGCGTTCCATCCTGGGTTCCTTCCTGTTCCGGAGGCTGGATGTGGAAAAACGCGTCAGCGTTCTTTCCGGCGGGGAAAAATCGCGGCTCAGCTTGGTCAAATTCCTGGTGGATCCGCCCAACCTCCTGCTGATGGACGAGCCGACCACCCACCTGGACCTTTTGTCCGTAGAAGCCCTGGTGCAGGCTCTGAAGCATTATGAAGGAACACTGGTCTTCATCTCCCACGATGTGCACTTCATCCGTTCCCTGGCACAAAAAACCCTGCATGTGAACCGGGGGACCATCACCGCCTACGCAGGCGGATATGACTACTATCTGGAAAAGTCAGGCATTCTGGACGATGAAAAAGGCGGCATCACGGCGGAATAAGGCTCTTTTTTCAGTTTCCCCTTTTTCCTTGCCGTGGATTTCATCCTGCCTTAAAAGAACAGGATGAAGGCTTTTCTTGTTCCTCTCTTATATTCTGCGCTTCTGTCCGGAGCCTCTCTTGCATTTGGTGAAACGGCCGCCGGAACGGCTTCCCCACAGCAGCGGCTCCGGCGGAAAAAATTCCTTCCGCGGAATCCCTGATCAACCAGGCCTTTTCCTTTGCCATCAATATCCAGCAGACGTTGGCAGGCGTTCAGGACAAGGAAAGCGCGGACAACGCCGTCAAAACGCTGCAGGACATTCAGAAGGACATCCGGCATTTCCTCCAGCTTCAGGATAAATTGAACGATGCGGAAAAGGAGAAAGAAGACGCCTTGATAGAAAAAATGAAAAAACGAATGGAAATGCTGGACAACCGCTGCAGGCAGGAAGGCAAACGCCTGTTTGAGGCCCGCTATTACGGTTCCGCCGCCTTAAAGGACATTTTGGAAAATTCGGATGAATTCAGCGACCTGGTAGAACCGGATGAAGACGGGGCGCACCCCGGTGCACTCCGGGAAAATGAAGAGGCCGGACAGTAGCCCCCCGCCCCGTTTCTCCCCCCTCTTTTTTCATTCCCGGCACGCCCTTTCCCCGTATGGGTTCCTGCGCGGCCAAGTCCATTTCAAGCTTGCCGGAACCGTGAAAAACGGGTTTACTGTGGGCAGCATGCAAAAGTTAGCAGGTAAAACAGCCATCGTTACCGGCGCGGGCCGCGGAATCGGCAATGCCGTCGCGCACCGCTTCGCTTCGGAAGGAGCCAGGGTCATCCTGATCAGCCGCAGTCCATCCAGCTGCGGGGGGGCCGCAGAAGAAATCAACAAGGAATTTCCGGATTCCTGCAAGGCCTACCCCTGCGACGTAGCGGATTACGCGGCCGTTCAGGAAACCATGGCCGCCATTTTGAAAGACTTCCCGCAGATTGACATCCTGGTGAACAACGCCGGCATCACGCGGGACTCCCTGATGCTCCGCATGAAAGAGGAAGACTGGGATGCCGTTCTGGACACCAACCTGAAAAGCGCGTTCAATACGGTCAAGGCCCTCCAGCGCGTTCTCATGAAATCCCCGGCCGGGCGTATCATCAACATGAGCTCCGTCATCGGTCTCGTCGGCAACATCGGCCAGGCCAATTACGCCGCTTCCAAGGCGGGCCTCATCGGTTTCACCAAATCACTGGCTCAGGAATTCGCTCCGCGCAAAGTCACGTGCAACGCCATTGCTCCCGGCTTCATCTCCACGGAAATGTCCAATGCCATTCCCGACAATCTCAAGGAAGAAATCGTTAAGAAAATACCTTTGAAAGAACAAGGTTCCGTGGAAGATATCGCCGCCCTGACGGCCTTCCTTGCCTCTGACGATGCCCGTTACATCACCGGGCAGGTCATTGCCTGCGACGGAGGCATGACGATGTAGGGCATTCCGGTTTTCACCATTCCATGCGCGGCATTTTCCTTGTTTCCTGCTTTCTGGGAGGAAGCGTCCTGCTGGCCGGGTGCCGGGAAGAAAATAATTCCCCCCGCCCGGCCACGGAAGATGCCGCGCGCATTACCAGCGCACGCCAATGGGGAGAAAGCCGATCCGCGCTGCAAAAACGGGAACTGGACCGCGCTGCCGGTCCTGCCCTTCCCATTCCGGATGACCTGCCGTCCCGGGAGCTGGTCGGCACGACGCGCCAAATCCATCAGCTCATTGAAGCTTCCGGAAATCCGGCACGTTTTGAATCCTACACGGAAACGGTTCCCGCGGCGGGAGCTTCCCTGCGCATGGTCGCCATACCGGGAGGAACGTTCCTCATGGGGAGTCCCGCGGAAGAGCCGCACCGGAAACCGGACGAAGGACCGCAGCATAAAGTGAGCATCTCTCCCTTCTGGATCTCGGAAACGGAAATCCCCTGGGAACTTTATACGGCCTTCATGGAAAACGGGCGTCCGCGCGCCAAGGACGGTCAGCTTCTGGAGGAACAGCCGGATGACGAACTGTGGGACTCCGTTACGCAGCCTACCGCCCCCTACACCGCCATGAACCTGGGCATGGGCCACGGCTATGAACACGGTCTGCCCGCCATCTCCATGTCCCACCACGCCGCCAGCAAATTCTGCGAATGGCTGAGCGCCCAGACCGGGCATTACTACCGCCTGCCCACGGAGGCGGAATGGGAATACGCCTGCCGGGCCGGCTCCCCCGGCGCCTATTCTTACGGAAACGGGGAAGCCTCTCTGGACCAGTACGCCTGGTACTGGAACAACTCCAATGACCGCTACCAGAAAACAGGCTCTAAAAAACCAAATAAGTGGGGACTCCGGGACATGCACGGAAATGTGGCGGAATGGGTTTTGGACTCTTACGTTCCGGATGCCTACGGCAAACGGAGCGGCTTGCCCGCGAAAGACCCCTTGGTCATCATCCCCGGCGCCCCTCACATCGTTCGCGGCGGTTCGTGGGAAGACGACCCGGACAGCCTGAGAAGCGCTGCGCGCCGCGCCAGCACCCCCGCCTGGAACCGTCAGGATCCTCAAAACCCTAAAAGCATCTGGTACCTGACGGACGGAGGCATGATCGGGTTCCGCGTGGTGCGCCCCATGAACATTCCGGACGTTATGACGATGCACCGCCTCTGGAATTTCTCCAAGGGGGAGCCGTAAAGAACAACCCTTCATGACCATTGCATTAAGAACGGAACAATCCGCAGACCATGCCGAAACGGAACATGTCACGAGAGAAGCGCTCTGGAACTATTTCGTCCCCGGCTGCAATGAACATTACCTGCTCCATATCATGCGCGTCAGTCCTTCCTTCATCTCGGAGCTGGATACAGTCGCCGTCCACGGCAGCCGCATCGTCGGGAAACATCGTTGATGCAACGTCCGTCATCAGGGCAGACGATGGAAAAGAATATGAAGTGCTGGGCATGGGGCCCATTGCCGTTCTTCCGGAATACCAGCGCCGGGGAATAGGACGGCGGATGATCGGCTACACCAGGAACCGGGCGCGTGAAATGGGCTTCCGTGCCATTTTCCTGTACGGCGACCCGGACTACTCTTCACACTGTGGATTCGTTCCCGCGGAAACGCTGGGCATCAGAACGGCGGATAATAGGTATGCGGCGGCCCTCCAGGTCTGTGCGCTGCAAAGGGGTTCCCTATCCGGCCTGAAAGGCCGCTATGTGGAAGCTGCCGTGTACCATATGGACGAAAAGCGCGCTGCCGAATTTGACCGGCATTTTCCGGTAAAGAAAAAGCTTTCCGGTATTGCGTCTCAAAAACGTTTCCAGCAAATTGCCGCCATGCGGAGAAAACCGGATACGGCCCCCTGCCCCCGGAAATCCCGTACCTTCCGGAGGGCATGAATCCCGCATGCGGATGAGTAATTCTTCCTCTCTGGATATAAAAAACAAGAGCTGTTCCGCAAGAACAGCTCTCATCCGCCGATTTTTCGCCATCAGGAAGCTCAAGCCCTGCGGCGGCGCATCATCAGCGCGGCCAGTCCCAGCAGGCCCAGGGAAACCGTGGCTGGTTCCGGCACCATTTCCCCTCGGATTTCCGTGAAAATCGGAGATAATAAGCTGAAAGTATTGGTTCCGTTGGCTCCCGTAATAACAACAGAATCACCAGGCGCTCCCTCGGCGTCATAATGGCCGCGGATGCCGGGAGCAGTCAATCCGCCGCTGATCGTTACGGTATCTCCTTCCGTGTTAGCAGTAGGGGCGGCTGTCCCCCCCGCAGCATATAAATACGTTTTAGACGTATCCTGCATCAAGCCCATCACGGACTGGCTCACGGCCAGGAAGCGGTATGTCAATGCCGCGTCAAGAAGCAGGGGAGAACCATCCAGGGAAGAAAAACTGAACGTCAGATTAATCCCTGCTGCAGTAGTTCCCGTATTGGTGCTCCAGCCGATGACCGAATTGTCGGAGCCATTCAGCACCAGGAAGCCGTAAGTGACATTAGCGCCAAAATTGTTGGCGGCTCCGCGCAGCGTAAAACTGTCCAGTATGATCTCTCCGGACAGGGAGGAGGGAGAAGAGGAATCGGAAGGAGCCAGGGAAGAAGACCCCAGGCTAAGATAAAACCCATGGATGGTACTATTGTAATTATCCGTACCGGGAGTGTAATAATTAAAAACGGTCGCTGCCTCCGAGGAAACAGCAAAGCTTCCCATCGCGATTAAAAGTGTCAGTGTTTTCTTCATATTTATTATTCCTTTTGGATGGCAACTTGTAGCGAATTTGGAATTCCCCAATCGGATTTGGAATCCGTCAAGTAATGAAAAAGAGGCCAAATCAATCATGAAACCAATGAATAACAAAGACTGACCCGTCATCTTGACAAAAGGACCAGAGATATTAAAAAATCATTATTTTCAATGAATTATAAACACAATATACTAACTCTTAATATTTTTAATTGCTTGCGGATTCCAAATTCGATTTCAGGGAATGTGATTAAAAATCAAAAGCCTCCCGGATCGACCGAATCATATTCCGCATCAGGGACCGGATGCCCCATTTCCACGCTTTTTGTCTTGGCTTACGGAAACATCTTTGGTTTACAGGGGCAGGCGGCAAAGCCTTTCTCAAAGCGGTCCGCCTTATCACCCCCATATCTTTTCCAGCATCGTGGCACGCATACTTGTAGGCTTATCAGGCGGAGTGGACAGCTCCGTGGCAGCGGCCCTGCTCGTGGAGCAGGGCCATGACGTAGTGGGGGCCTACATGAAAAACTGGGTGAATGACGAAGGCATCCCCGGCGAATGCCCGTGGGAACAGGACATTCAGGACGCGCTGGCCGTCGCCAAAACAACAGGTATTGAATTCCGGGTCATTGACCTGGTGGACGAATACCGCGCCCGCATCGTGAATTATCTGATTGAAGGCTACCGCGCCGGATATACGCCCAACCCGGACGTATTGTGCAACCGGGAAATGAAATTCGGCGTCTTTCTGGATTATGCCCTGGAACAGGGGTTCGATTACGTCGCCACCGGCCATTACGCCCGCAGGATGGACACGCCGCAAGGGGCTTTCATCCTGCGCGGGCGGGACCCGAACAAGGATCAATCCTACTTCCTGTCCCTGATGCGCCCGGACCAGATAGCCCGCGCCGTCTTTCCCCTTGGGGATCTGCTGAAACCGGAAGTGCGCGTTCTTGCGGAAAAATACGGCCTCCCCACGGCACGCAAGAAAGACAGCCAGGGCATCTGTTTCATCGGCCAGGTAAAAATGAGCGATTTCCTGCGCCACTACCTGCCGGACAAGCCCGGCAAAATCGTGGACACGGAAGGCCGGACGCTCGGCACGCACAACGGCCTGCATCTGTTCACCATGGGCCAGAGGAAAGGGCACGGCGTCGCCTCCCCGCGGGAGGGAGTCGCCTATGTGGTGGTGGGAAAGGATGTCCAGCGCAACCGCCTGATTCTGGGATACGAAGACGCGTCCACGCGGGGATTGTACGCGTCCCGCGCCGTGGTCGGCGGCATTTCCAATACGCTCGCTCCCCTGCCGGCCCGCGTCATGGCCCAGCCCCGCTACCGGGCCAAGGCGGAATGGGCCTCCTGCGAATATCTGGAAGAAGGAAAGGTGCGCCTGGGCTTTGACACGCCCCTCCGGGCCCTGGCCGTGGGACAGGTCTGCGCCTTTTACGACGGAGGCAAGTTGCTCGGGGGCGGCTTTTTTGAATCCATAGAACCATGACTGACCCGGAACGCACCATAGCCGCACAGGCCACCGCCGCAGGACAGGGAGCCATCGCCGTCATCCGCATGAGCGGTCCCGGCTGCATGGACATCCTGAAACAATGCACCCCTGCGGCTTTCACGGAACGCCTCCGGCCGCGCAGGGCGACGCTGGTCTGCATCCGGGACGCGGAAGGAGCCGCCATTGACCAGGCGCTTGTCACCTGGTTCCCCGCCCCGGCCAGTTATACGGGGGAAGACACCGCGGAAATCTCCTGCCATGGCGGCACGCTGGCGACGGACCGCCTGCTGAAACGCCTCTACCAATGCGGGGCCTCCCCAGCGGAACCGGGAGAATTTACAAAAAGGGCCTTTCTGAACGGGCGCATGGACCTGACCCAGGCGGAAGCCGTGATGGATGTGATTTCCGCCGGGAGCGACCTGGCCCTGAAAGCCGCGCAGACCCAGCTGGACGGAGGCGTCGGCGCCCAGGTGGACGAACTGAAAGACAATCTGGTTCATGTGCTGGCCCACATTGAGGCCTATATTGATTTTCCGGATGAAGACATTTCCCCGGACACCGCCTCCGATCTTCTGGCGCGCCTCCGGAGCATGGAGGAAAAACTGGCCGCCCTCCTCAGAACTGCCGAAGGCGGACGCCTGCTGCGGGAAGGCATCCGCACGGCGATCGCCGGACCGCCCAATGTGGGAAAATCCAGCCTGTTGAATACCCTGCTGGGATATGACCGGGCCATTGTCAGCAATATTGCCGGAACCACGCGGGACACGGTGGAGGAATCCATCCAGATGGCCGGACTGGCTCTGAGGCTGATTGATACGGCAGGCATGCGAGAATCTTCCGACGTCATTGAACAGGCTGGCATTACCCGCACCAACAGGGCGCTTGAAACCGCAGATCTGGTTCTGGAAGTGGCGG
>UMLW01026459.1_pt1 | contig 15772 bp, 15 predicted proteins | sample 1966601 | NCBI WGS metagenome assembly UMLW01 (sample SAMEA4836211, study PRJEB28245) | human gut metagenome | biome: gut microbiome; material: fecal sample | place: Denmark | collected 2008 | reverse complement strand
CGTCATCGGCTGCAATGACAATTACAAAATTAGCAGGAACAATACCGAGTTTGGATGGTATGAAAGAGTGGTTTGTTGGAGGCTCACAGGACTTAGGAACTTTCGGTAAGAGTATGGTCTCATTTGGTAAGTCATTTGCTAAATACTCTAAAACAGTATCCGGAATCGATACCTCAACTATAACAGCTACATCTGCCGCAGCTACATCCATTGCAAAATTGAATGATGATCTACCAGAAGCAACTTCTGCTAAGAGTATACTCTTTGGCGGGAACAAGGAGAGCTTAAAGAAATTCGGAAAGAATCTTGTATCGTTTGGCGAGAGTTTCGTCAGCTTCTCAGCAACAATAAAAGGAGCCGACACATCTAACGCTGGAACTATTGCTAAGCAATTATCTGATTTCATTAATTCGTTAAATGGAATTAAGGGCGGACTAGATAAAAAAGTCAAAGACATGAACAAAGCATTTAAGGCTTTGGGTAAGACATCCCTAAAATCTGTGCAGAATGGATTCGAATCAAAATCGGGGGATTTCGAGAAGGTTGGTTCTAAGGTTGTTGGATGGATCTCAGCTGGAATGAAAAACAATAGCGAAGATATGAAGTCTCCGTCATCAAGTGTGGCCAAGAAATTCTTGAAGTACGTCACTGATGCATTTAAATCGGATACAGATACTACCGATGGATTTAACTCAGTGGTAAATAGCGCTCTTAGTACAGCTAAAAGCACATTTAATGATTATAATTCAAAATTCAAAGACGCCGGTTCATCATTAGCCAAGAACCTTGCTAGTGGTATGAGATCTAATTCTAAGGATTTTAGCACGGCTGGTGCTAATGCGGCTATAGGATTTATGAGTGGAGCAAAGAACAAGAGCTCAGATGTATACTCGACGGGTGTTTCATTAGGTAATCAATTGCTTAAGGGAATGAAAAGTAAGAAATCTCTTGATGAGCATTCCCCTTCCAAGAAAACCAATAAGATTGGCGCTTATGCCGGAGAAGGACTTGTTAAAGGTGTCAAATCTAAAGCTGGAGATGTTGAGCTTGCTGGAATTGATATGGGACGAGGAGCTTTGCTAGGCGCTGGAAAAGGAATAAAAGACGGCGCTAAGAAAGCTCAAAAAACAGTTACAGGATATGTCAAGGGAATTAAGAAATCCATTAGTAAATCGGTTGGAAATAAAGACGTTGATGGCGTCATGAAGACCGTAAATGGCATTCTTAATGCAGGCAACAGTACGTTTTCAGACCAAATGGATAAAACGACAAAAGACATTATCAAAAATGCTAACAAAACTGGAGCTGGCGTAACTAGTGCATATGATAGCACTTCTAAGAAAATTACAGGTAGGTCTAAGAAGAACAGCAAGAAAGCAAAGATCAAGATGACCAAAATCATAAAGGTCGCTTATCAGTTTGGAAAGACTTTCGACAAAGCTGTAAGCTCGTTTAATAAAACTCCTTATGAGACGATTACTAAAATCTCTAAGAGTTTAGGAAAAGAGCTTCTCAAGACAACGCCTAAGCTTAAGACGCTTAGCAAAGCTACTAAAACTGCCGAAAAAACTATCAAGAATTTTGCTATTGCACTGTATAAGGAATCGGATCAGTATAAGGAAGACACTAAGTCCGTTAAGCAGCATGAGGCAGCTTTAAAGAAGCTCCTTAAAACTCAAGACCGTTTAAAGAAGGGCCTTAGTGCTTCAGGCAAAAAGATTAGCAAAAAGAATCTCAATTCGGCTATTAAGGAAAATAACACTGCTATTAAAAATGCTGTGAAACAGCTGAAAGATGATCAAAAGACGATCCAGTCCAACATTAACTCGACGTTCAAAGAATACAGGAACAATATCATTAATTCGATAAAGGAATATACTAAGTTTACGAATATTGCATTCGATAACTCTAGGAACATATTCTCCGAATTCTCTGATTCTATGGACGATGAGATGAGTACAGTTCTTAAGAACATGGAAAGTCAGGTTGATGGTTATCAGGAGATGAAGGATAACCTTGCGAAATTATCCAAGAATGGTCTTAGTAAGGGACTTATTGATACTCTTAAAGGTATGGGAGAATCTGGTTATGCATACATAAAATTATTTGCAAATGCTTCAAAAGAAGAAATCGACAGAGCGAACAAAGCGTATGCAGAAGCTAGTAAACAAACGAAAGAAGATATTATAGCTTCTTATAAGCAGACTTATCAAGATGCTGTTAAGTGGAAGAATTCTATTAAGAAGATGCTTAATCAGGGTTGGGATATTCGCCTTGTTCAGGAATTGGTTGATGAAGGGCCTGGAAACCTGAGTAAAGTATTGGAAATGCTTACCTTTTCAGCTGAAGAGCGTAAAGAAATTAATGACGTATATGTTAAGAATCTCAAACTTCAGAAATCTGGAGCTAATGATATTATCAAGTCGTTTGCTTTGAAGAAAGAAAAAGAAGCTGCCAAGAATAAAGCGAAGAAATCCGTTAAGAAAACAGCCAAAGAAGTCAAGAAAGATGTAAAAGAAATTCCAAATGCTGTTTCTGAAGCAGCTAAGGAAATGGAGAAAAATCTCAAGAAGATAAACAACGATTGGGACGATGCAAAGAAGAAAATCGAAGATACGGCAAAGTCTATGACGGAATCCGTAAAGAGCAGTCTCGATAGCTTCACGTCGTTTGTTAATTTCGACATTTCAAGTTCTACAGATTACTTTACGAGATACGAGGAAGTAGTAAATGATCTTGGCAATGACACCATTATCGATCGTATGTGGTCACAGGTTAATGCCGAAAAGAGAGTAATCGAAGGTCTCGAGGAACTAAAGAATATGAGATTTGCAGATGGATTGCTGGATTATCTTAAGAGTCTAGGGACGCAAGCAATACCGTATATCGAAGGATTCAAGCTTGCAACTAGTGAACAAATTACAGAAGTAAATAATCTATTTGCTGAAAAAATGCAAATGACAAAAGATTCGGTAAAGCAACAAGCCAGAGATAATGTCGAAGCTGTTAAGAAATGGGAAGCTGAAATACTTGACCTTGCTAAATCGCTAGATCCTAGATTGTTAAAAGAATTAGTCGATCAGGGAATGAGCGCAGCTGATCTTGTTGATGTATATTACAGCATGACGCCTGCTGAAAGAAAAGAAATGAACGATCTGTATGTCGAAAAATTGTCAATAAATGAAGAAGTAGCAAAAACAGTATCCGACTCATACAAAGAAGCAGGTCTAGGTGCTGTTAATTCTATGTATCAGGGAATGATCGATGCAGCTACAGGTAAGGATGTGTCTTCTAAGAAAGGCTCGTCCAGAAATCTTAAAGGGTCAGCAGCTACAAAAACGGTTAATGCGGTAGCTAAGTCATTTGACGAAGCACTTAAAAAAGATACGTCATTCAAGTCTTCAGGTAAGAAAGCTGGAAACCAGTTCAAAGCTGGAATTGACTCGGCTTCCGAAGGGGTTGCAGAATCTGCAAAGCAATCCGCCAAGAAGGCTTGTACAACCTTTACGAATTACGCAGAAACAAACTTCAAGAAAGCTTTTAAATCTGCCGGAACATCTCTTGGTTATTGCTTTGCTTTAGGTCTTGCTGCAACAACGGTGTTAACAGCTGTAGAATCTTCTTGTAAATCAGTGGTAGATAAAGCATTATCTTCGTTTTCAAAAGGCAGCGACAAAGCATCTTCTAAAGGAAGTGCACTTGGTAATTCATTTGCTCGAGGCATTAGAGGAGCTATACCATCAGCTGTTAGTGCTGCTCAGGCATTAGTTGACGCTGTGAACGCAGTACTATCTAAAATACAGATGCCTAGTTTAAGTGCCAGTGTTAACACTTCGAATCTGTCGTCAATGGTTAGTAGCGGAGTGACATCAGCTACGGGATCTTCTGTAGCAGGAGCTAGTGCCGGTTTAGCAACTTCTATAGCCAGCGCTTTTGCTGGAAGCGCACTAGGCAAAAGCAATCTTAGTAAAGCTATATCGCTACTTCAAAATGGGGGAAGATCATCTCGAAGTTCTATTAAGGGTTCCAGCGCCCCAGCAGTAACTAACAACTATACATTCAACCAGACTAATAATTCGCCTGTAGCATTATCTAATAAAGAGATATATCGACAGACAAAGAACCAGTTTAGTCAATTAAAGGGGGCTCTTAAATGATAAAGAAAGTAATCGTTACTAATTATTTAGGGGAATCCCTAGAAATGGAACTAGCTAGGCCTGAGGTTTCGGGTCTAGCTATAACAGATATCGAAGGTTTAGGGCCAGTTAAGGCAACTATCAATACTAGCGAGATAGCGACCGGAGATGGAGCATTATATAATAGTGCTAAACTTGAAACTAGAAATATAGTTATGACTCTGGATTTTAGATTCGGAACAGATATCGAAACCATTAGGCATACTACATATAAGTATTTCCCTATCAAGAGATATATCACGTTGACATTTGTAACGGATCAGAGATCTCTTGATGCTTTCGGTTATGTCGAGTCAAATGAACCTGAAATATTCCAGGCGCACGAAGTGACTCAGATCTCCGTAATTTGTCCAGATCCATACTTTTATGCAACTAATGGAAAGACGCTTACATTATTTAGTGGTGTCAATCCTAAATTCGAATTTCCATTTGAAAACAATTCGTTAACCGAAAAGCTCATAAACTTCGGTGACATCGTACATATGTATGAGAATGTAGTAACGTACAAAGGAGATGCTTCAGTTGGTATAACGATAACAATTCATGCGTTAGATACAGTAAAAGATATTGTTATCTATAACGCTAGAACTCGTGAAGTTATGAGAATAAATACTGACTTTATACAGACCTTAACCGGTCAAGCATATGGTGCTGGTGATGATATCATTATAAATACTAAGCGAGGAGAAAAGTCAGTTACATTACTGAGAGCCGGCTTAACGACCAACATTCTAAACTGCTTAGGTAAAGGATCGAGCTGGTTCCAGCTGTCGAAAGGAGATAATATCTTCATTTACAATGCTACAGAAGGAGCAATGAGTATTCAGTTCAAGATTGAAAACGATACGATATACGAAGGAGTATAACTTATGGAAGGTGATTAATTTGAGGAGGTAAGCAATGGAAGCTACAATATTAAACTCAAGGTTTGAAAAAGTAGCCATTATTGACAGGTTCAAGTCCTTCATTTGGACTGATAGATATCAAGAGAATGGGGACTTCGAACTCTACCTCACTTTGGACATGGATGGAGTGTTTCCTTATCTGGTCAATGACTACTATCTTCAAAATGATGATTCAGTTCACATGATGATTATTCAGGGAATGCTTCTTGAAACGAATACTACAGAAGGACCAACAATTAAAGTTATAGGCTACTCTCTTGAGAGCTTGCTGAAGCGTAGGATAATATGGGACAATACTACACTTGGCGGAAATTTCCAAGATGGAATAGAGAAGCTTATAAATGACGCTATTATAGCACCGTCAAAATCGGAAAGAAAGATTCCTAACTTTGTATTCAAGAAAAGTACGGACAGTAGAATAACTGCCCTTACAATCGACGCCAAGTATGAGCAGCATGAAAACTTATATGAGGCAATAAACTCTCTTTGCGTCGAGAAACAAATTGGATTTAAAGTTACGTTAAATGAAAATAAACAATTTGAGTTTGAGCTGTACAAAGGCGTTGATAGATCTTATGCACAGCAATTAACTCCGTATGTTGTATTTAGTCCTTCATTTGAAAACTTAAATAACACATCTTATTTGGATAGTAAAGAAGATTACGCAAACGTTGCGTTAACTGTTGGAGAAGATGGGGATACACAAACATTATCCGGGAATCCGTTGAAGATTACTAAAGAAGTGACTAGGGACGGAGAAACTCAGGAACAGTTGAGCGGTATGCATCGATGCGAGATATATGTTGATGCTGGGTCGATTACTTCTGAGGATGAGGACCATAAAATGAGCGACGCCGAGCGACTGAAAGTAGTTGCTCAGAAGGGCAAAGAAGCTTTAGCTGAGAAACCACATACCATATCTATGGATGGAGATGTTGATCCTCATACTATGTTTGTATACGGACGAGATTTCAAAATGGGGGATGTAGTACAGATAGAAAACGACTATGGTATTAAAGGGACATCAACCGTGTCGGAATTTATTATGTCCCAAGATTCTAGTGGGGAAACTTCATACCCTACTTTTACAGACTTTGTAAGTGCCGATGATAATAGAATACCAGTAGGCTCTTAAAGAATAAGATAAAGGAGGAAAAATATGAGTTTTGCATCTGGATTTTTTAATTCCGTAGATCATGATAGATTATATGATGCTACCGACATTTCAAGATTATTTGATGGCTTGATTCGGGATGGAATATTCGCATCTATTGGCGACTGTCTTGTCGTAAAGCAGAGCAATCAGATGAACGTAACGGTTGGAACTGGACGAGCATGGTTTAATCATACTTGGAGTTACAATGATGCTCTTTATCCCGTGACGATTCCACCATCAGAGATTCTTATGGATCGTATCGATGCAGTTGTTCTGGAGATCAATTCAGTTGAATCTGTAAGAGCAAACAGCATTAAATTAATTAAAGGAACACCATCGTCTACACCAACCAAGCCAGCATTGACGAATACTAAAGAAGTTCATCAGTATCCATTGGCATACGTCACAGTTGGTAAAGAGGTTACGTCAATCAGGCAGGCGGATATTGAAAACTGTGTAGGGACGAGTGTATGCCCATTTGTTACAGGCATTCTCGAGGTAATCAGCATCGAACAACTTATTCCTCAGTGGAAAGATATCTTGAATCGGTTCGTAGAAGAGAATACTGCAAACTTCAATACATGGATGAATGGAGAGAAGCAGGATTACCAGGCTTGGCTCACAGCCGCTAAGAAAGAGATTACGGATTGGCAAGCAACTTCAAAATCGGACTATCAGAAATGGTATGACAGTATTAAGAATGGCTACGACCAGTGGTTCGCTACGATTAAAGCCGCTTACGATGCTAACTGGTCTACGTTCCAGCAGTGGGAAAAGGCGTCCCAGACAGAGTTTGATAAGTGGTTTGAAAATATAAAAAACAAACTCGAAGGTGACCTTGGAGCTAAACTTACTCTGGAAGCAGAGAAGCTAGGTAAAGAGAAAGTATCGCTTATCGAGTCAACGAAAACGGATCTAACAGGTACTGTAGAAGCGCCGTTGATGATTGGCAAGGCTACCAGGAATTTATTACCTTATCCATACGTCAAAGCTAGCGGAAGCGTTTCGCATGGTGTAACTATGACATGCACTAAAGAAGGAATAATTTCATTAGACGGTACTATATCCGACGGTACTGTGCAACCTGGTTTTGTATTATATGAGCACGTCGAGAAGTTATTTAATAATACTATAAATACACTGTATGCTAAGTATGATACGACAATTAAAGGAACCTTACATACATTTTTTCAGATTTTTAAAAATGGTCTTTGGGTAACTAATGTTGAGACTTTATCAAAAAATGATTACGACTGGACAAACCATAGTTGCAAATATATAATTCAATATCATAAAACCACTGGTGATGTTCACGGGACCGTTTCTAATATTAGGATAGTAACTGACACCGATGATCCATTCGTTCCATATTCTGGTTATGATATTAAGACGATTGGAAAGAATTTGTTAAATCCGACCTTACAGACAGTAACGCGGAATGGAATAACATGTACTAATAATGGCGATGGGACTTATACTTTAAATGGAACGGCTACAAAAGAATTCGATTTTGCAACTACTAGCACTGGAAAAGATCCTCTTTCAGATATTCTTATAGCTGGTCAAACATACAGACTAGTTGGAAATAGTAAAAAAAGTAATATTAAAGTTAACTTAGCACAATGGGGCAGCGACGGGAGCGTCGTTAGCAATGGCTATGATCTTGGAGAAGGAGTTAATGCGAAGATAAGTCCAAGTGCTTCATATATTAGAGTTGATTTCAACATTCAATATGGAGCTTCTTGCAATAACTTAGTCTTAAAACCAATGCTCACTACTGATCTAAATGCAACCTATGATGACTTTGTACAATACACAGAATCTACAGCCCACATTGACTACTCGACGGAGTTCCCTAATTTCGATCTGAAATCCTTCGATGGGACTACTCATATTATCTCTCCAGGCAATGTTCAGTCATTTCACGCCGATGCGCCAAATGGTAAATATCTGTTAGAGTCGATAAAGAAATCTGCCGAGTCTGGTGGGGTTAGCTATGGGGCAACCGAACCAACAAATCCTAAAGTTGGTGATCTATGGGTTAATCCGGACCAAACATATGTTTTACATGTTTATAATGGGGAATATTGGGGAGACGTCAACGGCCTTTATATTGGAGACGGCGGCGGTTTTCCATCTTCTCCATATCCCGGCCAGTTAGTATATAACCCTCGTAATAAAATGATGTATGTTTATATTTCATACGGGGGATCATGGGGAGATCCTGGCTGGCTTGCTGTAGGATCGGAAGACCCGGGAGGATATCATTACGGTGCATCAGCTCCAACTAATACCAAACTCTTATGGATTGATACTTCAGGTGTAGCTAGGTTTTATAATGGTTCTGCGTGGGCACCATTAACACCGACATGGGGATAATTCAAAATAGGGGGTAATATGTAATGTATTTATCGGGATTCGATCATTTTGCAAAAGATAACGAAAAAACGAAATGTAAAAAATCCCCGGGAGGAAAAATCAAATAAAGTTTTTAAAAAGGAGGGTGAAGATAATGCCTAATTTTCTTACCGCGGCAGAAATGAACACTCTTAAAGCCAAGGTAAAAACTGAAATGCAACGTAGAGCATATAATGGTTCTATGACTGGGTTTGCATCTGCATCGTACGACTTCTCCACAACTCCTACATCCGGAACTAAAGTCACAGCGGACCAAGGTAAAAAAGTAGTTGAGCCTTTATTGAATATTAAAGACCATGGAAACTTGAACACTGCCGATTTAAAGACTGGTTCTAAGATTCCGTCATCGTTCAACAACGAGTTACTATCTTACACTGACTCATTGTCTAAAGAGCCAATTGATGGAGCTACCTCTTCATGTCGTGGAGCATGCTCTGGACTATGTGTAGGGACATGTGGCAGCACGTGTAGTGGATGTAGTAGTTGCTCAGGCGGATGTACTGGATCTGGTGGAAGTGGCGGAAGTGGATCAAGCGGATGTAGCGGCTGTTCAGGCGGATGCTCTACTACCTGCTCTGGCGGATGCGGAGGATGTGATGGATGTAGAGGAACATGCTCTGGAGAATGTGGTGCCGCATGTGAGGGGGCATGTGGAGGTGGATGCTCAGGTGGATGCGGAGGATGTAGTGGGTGTGCGGGATGCGGAGGCTCATGTTCAAGCTCATGCTCGGCAAGTGGAAAAGGCTCGTCTTGTGCTACATGCTATAGCTGCACCGGATGCGCTAGTACGTGTTCTTCGTGTTCTTCGTGTAGCGGATGTAGTGGATGCGATGGATGTAGTGGATGTAGCTGCTGTTCATCCAGTTGTGACGGCTGTAGTGGCTGTTCGGGAGGATGTGATGGTAGCTGTAGTGGCGGATGTTCAGGAGGATGTTCAGGATGTTCAGGAGGATGCAGCGGGTGCTCGGGATGCGGTTCTGGATGTTACGGCTCGTGCACTGGAAATTGCGACGGATGTAGTAATGGCTGTAGTGGACAATGTAAAAACGCATGTGCTACTACCTGCTCAGCAACGTGTACAGGTACCTGCCAAGCTCAAGCATTTGGTGCCGTAGTATCGGTGGGGGTTGAGGACCCAACAGTAGATCTGATTGCCAATGGCATGATGAAACCGATATACTCTAAAGCATTGTGGAACAAAGTGCTTCCAGGTGGCGGTTATGCTAATAATTCTAATTATGAGCTTAAAGATCTTGGAATATCAATACGTTACGATAAAAAGAATAGCGAAATATTGTTTGATGTATCCAATGGACTTACAGTAGTTGACAACACCATATTCAAACAGTTAGGCTATAAATTGCCAATACCTCTATTCGTAATGCTTAATGATTCGAACATAACATATAATCCAAACCATGTTGGATCATCAGATAATTATTGGCCTCCAACAATTGAGAATGCTAACGGTCTTGTCATTAACGCCGGTCAAGGGTACCAAATAAGTGTATCACCGAACGAGACCACACAAGCAAATAAAAAATGCACTAGGTTCGACTTAATTTGGTATAAATATAACACTACTAAAAATTATCCTGAAGTTGGTTCAATATTTAAGGGGTCAAAGGTAATTAGAATACCATTCAAAATAACAGGAATATAAAACGAATTAAAAGAAAAGGAGTTAACTAATATGAAAAACTTTACATTAGAACTTAACAAGGAAACAGCTGACTATTTACAGAGACTTGCATACGAGGTTATGACTAGAAAAGACGTTGTAGCTCATATGCTTGAGTCGGCGAAAGATGATACGGATGCTTCAGTGCTGGACTCAGTACCATTTAAGCATTATCACAAACTGCTTGAAGAGGCTGAGTGTTCCTACGACATTGCTAAAGCTGAGTTAGAAAAGTCTTTACAGCCTCGTGTTCTGGAGCATGAAGGAAAAGATGTTAAATTCAGATGGGCAGTAACAGACTTTTCAGAGCACCTCGTACACATTACCGTATTAGAGGGCTAAGCCTATGAAGAAGTTCGAACAGTTTCAGGATATGATCGGAAGGTTGTATCCTGAAACAATTATTACAAATAATGCATCTGACAGAAGAACTTTATCTCGTACCGTGACTTTTCAAGTAACAGACGAGTGTAACTTGTGCTGTACTTACTGTTACCAGATAAACAAAGGCAAGAGAAAAATGAAGTTCGAAGATGCAAAGAAACTTATTGATATGCTTCTTACCGGAGATGAACGCCTCGGTAACTACATCGACGCCTCTACATCACCTGGTATTATCATTGAGTTTATTGGCGGAGAGCCTTTCTTATGTGTGGATCTTATTGATCAGATTTGCACGTATTTCTATGATAAAGCTATCGAGTTGATGCATCCATGGGCAACAAAATTCTGTATTTCGATTTGCTCAAATGGTGTATTATATTTTGAGCCTAAGGTTCAGAAGTTCCTGAACAAATGGCGGCATAATCTCTCTTTCTCAATTACCATCGATGGAAATAAGGCTCTGCATGATGCTTGTAGAGTCTTTCCAGATGGTACAGGGTCTTATGATGTGGCAGTAGCTGGAGCTCGTGATTGGATATCAAGGGGATACTATATGGGCTCTAAGATCACCATAGCGCCAGGTAATGTGCAGCATCTATTCTCGGCGATTAAGCATATGGTAGAACTTGGATACAAAGATATCAATGCGAATGTCGTTTACGAAAAAGGATGGACATTGGAGCACGCGAAAATCTATTATGAGCAGCTCAAAATGTTAGCCGATTATTGGCTTGAAAATGACTTAGCCGATGACCATTTCATGGCATTATTCGAGAATGACTTCTTCAAACCAAAGGAAGAAACAGATCTTGAAAACTGGTGCGGAGGAACTGGCTTCATGTTAGCAATGGACCCAGATGGATGGCTTTACCCATGCATCAGATATATGGAAAGCAGTCTAGGAACGTCCCGAGAGCCTCTTAGAATTGGTCATGTCAATTTCGGAATTGCTCAAAGAAAATGTGATAAGCAGTGCGTTGAGTGCCTCAATAAAATTGACAGAAGAACGGAGTCTAGTGACGAATGCTTCTATTGTCCTATTGCTGAAGGCTGCAGTTGGTGCTCTGCATACAATTACCAGGAAAATGGAACACCGGATTCGCGCTGTACCTACATTTGCGATATGCACAAGACCAGATCACTTGCTAACGCATACTTCTGGAATAAGTGGTATCGTAAGAAACACTCGAAGCAAAGATTCAAAATATACTGTCCAGATGAATGGGCCATTCCTATCATCGGAGAGGAAGAACTTGATATGCTTAAGGAATTAAGTAAGGAGGATCAAAATGAAACTTAAATTTGGAAACGGAACAACAGTTGATATCCGTAAATTTACAAGAGAGTATGCTCAGAATCAGTCAGGTAGAACTTATCTGAACATTACTTCAACATACGAATCCCCAGCAGTGTTTGACAGAATTGCTTCTACGGCTCGTAATGCAGACAATATTTCTCATATGGAGATAACAGACGACAATGGAAATGTCACTACATTCGACGGGTTCAAGCTGGACAATGTTATTGAGATCCATGACGGATTATCTAATGACGTTACTATTAGAGCTTACAAGAATGACCCAGTTATTACAACAGACGTTGGCAGCTCGGAATCGGAGGATACTAGCGAGTCTTTGACATAAATCAAAATGGTTTGGGGAGGTGGTTCCATTGCAGTAATTCTTTATCGTCCAAGTGACGTTAAAAGAAAATTTAATAATATCTCTAGACTTTTACTCGTTTGTGTCTAGAGGTAAGAACATTTAAATCAAAATAGGAAAGGAGCTGTTTTGCTATGGATTATACACCAAACATCGACGCCCAAGGAATGCGACGGCCTATGGGTCCTGTAGACCAACCAAATTGGAATGGAGGACCAAAACTTATTCATAATCCCCAAGTTATGAATAACCAGACTGTAGGGCAGCCTAATCTGGCAAACGCAATGGCAAATCAACGGCCAATTATTCCAATCAGAGGAAGGATTGTAACTTCAGAGCAGGATATTGTGCCTGCAGAAATACCAATGGATGGCAGTATTTGTCTGTTTATGACAGAGGATTGCAAGAATGTTATTGCTAAGCAGTGGAATAGCAATGGCGTTCTGCAAAGTATTATCTATTCTATAAGTTCGAATGAGCAGGCTCAATCAGAGTGCCAAAATGGTGATAACACCGGAGAATTAAAAGCTCAGCTTGACAGAATAGAGAATATGCTCAAACGGCAAGGGCATCAAAATAAGTCGCGATTCAAGGAGGACAAGAAGAATGATAAGTCAATGTATTCAGCAAATGGCAATGAAGATTCTAAAGGAGAATCCTAATATTGCTAATAACCCTAATGCTCAAAGCATGATTAACGTTATTCAATCTGGCGATGAGAAAAAAGGGCAGGAGATTGCAGAGAACATTTGTAAGTCTATGGGAGTAAGTAAAGAAGATGCTATCCGACAGGCAGAACAGTTTTTCCATGTAAAATAAGGAGGAAGTAATTATGTTTAATATGGGTAGTGCACCAAGTCTTTCAGATATCGCTGCTGTTCCGGCATTTACAGTTCCAAATCCATATGCAAACTACGGGTTTGGATGCTACTGCGGATCAAGTAATAACGGTTGCTGCTAATTAACGTCAAAATGATTAGGGAGGGTCTAGAAACGGGCTCTCCCTTGTATGGAGGTATTATAAAATGATTGAATTATCAAATACTGCTGATCAGGTATTAACTGCTGGTCAGTCCATTACCTTTGACAAAGTTCTTCTTAAGACAGGTTGCGCTGAGTGTCATAGAGAAAATACAGGATCTGTCAAAATGAGAGCTAATGGTATTTATGAAGTTTCTTTTGCTGGCAACATCTCTGGCGCAGTTGCAGGAACTCCTGTGCAGCTTGCATTTCAATTAGGAGGCGTAACGATGCCAGAGACAACTATGGTTTCTACTCCTGGAGCTGCTAACGCTTCTAACAATGTAGCTACTTCAACTTTAATCAAGAATTGCTGCGGGGACTACGATCGTATAACCGTAACTAATAATGGTACTGCGGACGTAACTGTCGCTGCTAACAGCGCTTTTATTGTTCGTAGACTTGCTTAAGGAGGTGTCGTCAAAATGGAAAAGATGAAAGATCTCTGTTCTATTAAGGCAACTCTTGTAGACTCAGTAAAGGAGCAGCTTTCTCATGGAATTGAGTGCGTAGATGCTCATGAAATGGGTGAAGTTGTCGATATGATCAAAGATATTTACGAAGCTGAGAACTACTGCATGCAGTCAAAATACTACAAATCAATTGTAGAGGCTATGACGGATGGGTCTTACGGTTACAATCCAAATCGCTATGCCTCTAGTGGTAGATATGCTTCGGCCGGACACGGTTCTAGATATGGATATATGCCATATTTGGAAGGTGAGGACTACAACATGCAGCAATATCTTACCGGCGATCCGACAGAGTTTGCAGATCAGATGAAACTCCGCTTTGGCTATATGGATCAAAATGAACCAAAAATGATGAACAAGCCAGTTAGCACTTATGGTGCTGCATATGATTCTTGGTCTGATGCAAGAAAACATTATACGAAAACTGGATCATCAGAAGATAAAGAGAGAATGGAACGGCATGGAGAAGAGCATGTCGAGAAGGCCATTATCTCTATGCGTGACATTTGGAGCGAAGCCAGCCCTGAATTGAAACGCAGAATGAAAACCGAACTTTCTACATTAGTAGACAACATGACTATCTAAAGAGAACTGCGATTATGGACAGATTCTCAATGAATGGATATTTATGGAGGATAAAGTTCGTAAACCCAAATGACAAAATGCTTATGGATAGGACTGGAAAAATGACATTAGCCACCACAGACCCAAACCTTGCAACTATTTTCATGTCGAGGAGCTTATCTGGTGCACTCCTCATAAAAGTTCTTATCCATGAGCTAGGTCATTGTGCTCTTGTTAGTTACGGTTTGCTAGACGATATTCATAAGGTTGTAAAACCAGAATATTGGATATTAGCGGAAGAATGGGTCTGCAACTTTATAGCCGATTATGGAGCTAAGATATTTTCAATAGCTTATTCTATATTAGGTAATGACGCATGGATGTTTATTCCTTATGAGCTTGATAAAGTAATCGCATAAGGAGGAAGATTATGGAAAGCATCGTATCAATTATCGTCACTGTGTTGTGTTCGGTTATTGCATCATCTGGGTTCTGGGCATGGATTCAGAAAAAAGATGACAAAAAATCATTACAAAGTCAGATGCTCATTGGACTGGCCCACGACCGCATTGTGTCATTAGGTATGGTCTACATCGAACGTGGGTGGATCACTAAAGATGAATATGAGAATCTGAGAGACTATCTTTACGAACCGTACAAAGCCTTAGGGGGCAACGGCTCCGCAAAAAGAGTTATGGAGGGAGTTAATAGACTCAAGATATTCACAGTACCACCAATATCGGAAGGAGAAAGTCAAAATGAAGTTAACAAATAAACAGTATGATATTCTTAAATGGATTGCATTAATTGCCTTACCAGCGATTGGTACTCTGTACTTTACACTTGCTACTATCTGGGGACTTCCGTACGGAGACCAGGTCGTAGGAACTATTACCGCTGTCGATACTTTTCTTGGTGCTCTGCTTGGAATTAGCACAAGTCAGCATAACAAGCGCAAAGCTGCTTCGGCAAAAAAGCAGTAATGTACATACGATGTCTCTAGGCTTTCTATACGATGGCCTAGGGACGTCAGAGTATCGCTGGATATTCAGGGCGTGTTTCTTTTTCGCTAGATTTTCACAGCATATAATGAGAACTAAATAATTATATTTAAGGAGGAATTTATAATGGATAAAATGTTATATCAAATTAGGATTAAAGATAATGATGTTAATGACTACATCTTAGGACGAATATCAGGAATACTCGATTGGTGTGGATATGCTGAAGGTAAGATAAAATCTACAGACGTATTATTCATCAATGGAGAATGGATATTGAATTGTGAGATATACTATGACACATATCTCAAAG
>UMLW01014837.1_pt1 | contig 16049 bp, 9 predicted proteins | sample 1966601 | NCBI WGS metagenome assembly UMLW01 (sample SAMEA4836211, study PRJEB28245) | human gut metagenome | biome: gut microbiome; material: fecal sample | place: Denmark | collected 2008 | reverse complement strand
CCACTGCCGAGATCATAGCCAAGGTCACAGGTATAGCGCCACTCCACGACGTCGCCGTCCTTCACCTGGTAGCGGGAGCAGCCGTAGTTGGGATACCAGCCGTTGACGTTGTACATCCAGCCGGACAAACTGCCCACGTCGAACTCATAGAGGTTATTGATCCCCTCTACATAGGCGCTGTTATATACCGGAGTCCAGTTGGATTCCATGTGGATGGCGTTGTCCCGACATACCCGCTGGAGAACATCGAATACGCTCTCGCCCTCGCTGAACTCCACCTCCGTGGCGGGAAAAACAATGCCGTCCTCCGGCACGAGGAACTTCTTGTTCTCCACGCACTTGTCCATGTTGTCCAGAATGGTCTCGCAAGAGATGGAGAAAGTACAGGTGTGGGTCGTAGTGGTATCCACCGTCGTATCCTGCGGCTCTACCGGCGTAGGTTTGCCCTCCGGCACAGGGTCGGTCATGTACTGATCCTTGTTTTCTGTATCCTCCGGCTGCACAGGAGCAGCGCCGCAGGCGGTACAGAAGAGCAGGAATACCGCCAGCAGCAATGCCGCTGCGCATCTGTGCTTCGTACCCATGTCACTGCTCCCTCTTGATGCGGCGGTAGCGGCGCACCATGGCAAACGCCAGTATGGCCACTACGATAACCGCCAGCAAGATCGCGCCCAGCGGCGTTTCCGTCAGGGCGGCGCCCACCACCTCGAACACGCTGCTGCCCTTGCCGTCGGGGCCGAATGTGCCGTCCTCGGCGGCTTGGAGGTAGGTCAGGGCGGAAACGGCAGCAGAAGCATCCATGACCGGATCGGCGTAGACCGGCAGGCTGCCCAAATCATCCAGCGGCGCTTCCACCTCGAAGCTGGAAAGAAAGCCCACTCCGTCTACATAAAAGGTCTTCATGGCGTCCGCCGCGGTATTTCCGTTTTTCACGAAGCGAGGGTCGTCCAGAGATATTCCCAGCGCTTCCATCATTTCCAGCACGGCGAGCGTTGCCTCGCCGTTTGAAGTACCGGTCATACCCGGAAAGCTGCCATCCGAAAGCTGTACGGAGGACAGGTATTCAATGGCACGGTCTATCGCCTTGGAAATGTACTCCTTGTCCGCGTGGGGAGCAAGGGCGGTGACATTCTCGGCAGTGTACTGCACATAATCCCGGAGTATCGGGGTAACTATCCCGCTATAGCTTGCGTAAGGGTCAAATTGCCCGTCTGCCGTCTGATATTGCAGTATACCGGCGGCGTACTTGTCCACGACCGTATCCGCGTCCACGCCGCGCTTACGCCACATAGACGCATCTACCGAGTCAAAATCCATCAGCGCCTCTCTGTATTCCGCAGTGTCCATGGCAGAGAGATTTGTCAACGGTGCCAAAAAGTCCATGCCGTTTACGTCTGCAGGATCCATATCCAGCGCTTTCATGGCCTGCACCAGAACCGGCGAGTAGGTGTTCGCCTTGCGTCCCATCAGATATTCGCCGCTGGCTCCCGACAGCATCTCAACAAGGCTTTCCAGCTGTGCACGTTGCTCCTCCGGCAGCTTACCGCCGCCGGCTTCGGACATGGATAAGATCTCCTTGGCCAAATGGCTTAGAGCACCCTCGGAAACGATCGTGCTGTTTCCATCCCCGTAATACCCCTCTGCCAGCTTCTGTGCATAATCCGCAGACTGCGCCTGTAAAAGTTCACTGTAATCTATGGCATTGTCTTGACGGTTTCCCTTTTCCGGCGTGCTTGCGGACGGTGTTCCCGCCACAGCCACTGCCGGTCTGACACTACAAAGCCCTATAAGTCCCACTTCGTTTATGTAGGTTCGCCGTTCCACAGCCTTGCCGCGGTCATCCGGGGCATCCGGATCGGACATCAACGATGAGCTGGAGGCGTACCAAGCATCCCCTGATCCGCGGTACCCCCAAAGAATATCATGTCGGTAGAACCCCTGTCCCGGCGCGGGGGCACCGTCAAAATAGCTCTCCTGATACCAGTCCATCATGCCGTCCAGCACGGTGTGGCCGTTCTTTACAAATCGCCCGTCGTCAGGGGAGATATCCAGCGCCGCCAGCATTTCCAACACGGCGGCATCCTCCTCCACGTCCTCCTCGCCGTACCTGAGAAAGCCACCGCTGTCCAGCTGCTGCATCGAGAGATAGCTTACCGCCTTTTCTATGGCGGCCCTGACCTCCGGACGGCTCTGGTAAGGCGCCAGCGCCTGCGCGGACTTTGCCGTCAGCAGGATGTAGTCGAACCGGTCCGGCTCGGCAGCCACGCCCTTTTGCTTCAGCTCGGCAGGCCATGGGGAGGTATAGCGAAACTCGCCGCTGTCCTGCTGCCGTGCCAGCGCCTCGGCGATCAGCGTTTCCCGCAGCGCGTCGAACGCCTCCGTTCTGCCCGCATCGCCTGCCGCGTCCAGATCCAGCAGCATATCCAGCCTGTCCTCGTCCGCCTCCACCATCTCCGGCCGCCGCAGCGGCTCCAGCAGGTCGTGACCGGCGAGATCCGTCACGTCCAGCCCCATGGCCGCCACCGTGCGGAGCGCGCCGGGGATATAGGCGTACCTGCCCCGCTGCTCCGCCAGCGCCAGCCAGTCTGCCAGCGCCTGCAAATACTCGTTGTAGAAGCCCTCCGGCACGTCGGCGCCGGAGGCCCACAGCGCGTACACCGCCTTGGCGTTGGTTTCCTGCCGTGCGGCGGATAGGTAGTCCCTGCTCTCGCTGACGGAGTCCGCCACCAGTCCGGACACCGTTTGGTACGCCGCCTCCAGCTCCGCTGTCCAGCCGTCCCATGCAGGCGCGGCCTGCGCCGTCACCGGCAGCAGCAGGATCACAGCCAGCAACGCGGTCAGCAGCCGCGTCAGTTGTCGTTTCATTTGCTCTCCCTCCTGCGGCGGACGAGGATGCTGCCGCCGATCATCACCACTGCCGCGCCGCCGATGCACAGCAGCAGCGTCCGCTGCGCCGCGTCCGTCTGCGCCTTTACCGCCAGCACCGCATCCCAGCTCTCCACCAGCTCCCTGTCGTGTTCAGACAGCGCGCGGTACCGCTTCACGATACCGTCCACGATGGGCTTTTCCTTCAAGCCGGCGTCGGTCATAGGCAATATCTCCGCGGCGATATCCGCGTTCAGGCTCTCGATCTCCGCGTACAGCGCGTCGATCTTCTCCTGCGCCGCCGTCAGCTTCTCCATGTACCTGTCATAGCCGTCAAATTCACGGCTCATCTTCAGCCGCTCCAGCAGGAAGGCCACCTCCTCCGCGTCCTCCGTGGACAGCGCGTCGGGCAGCGCGTCCACGCGGCTTTGCAGCTCCTGCGTAAACTCATAGCTGCCGGCGAAGGACACCTCGCTCTCCTCCGGCGTCAGTATCTTGGAGGATACGCCGCCGGGGCGGAAGTCGTACAGCGGGCTCATGCCCTGCGCCTGCCGCCACACGGACACCAGCGCCAGTAGCGCCTGATCCGTGGCCATGCTGTCGCTCTCCCCGGGTACGGCGGAGGGATTACCCTCATCCAGCTCGTAGGAGTGGGCGAAGCCGCCGTCCTCCTGTTGGTAGTAGAACAGCGCGTCCAGCAGGTTCAGTCCGTTCTTCACAAAGCGGGGGTCGTTCTGCGGGTCGATGCCCACGCTGCACAGGGAGATGATGACCTGCGAGGTGGACTCGGAGTTCCGCGTGCCCCAGCTGCGGAAATCCGCCGTGTCCAGCTGGAGCTGCGACAGGCGCTCCAGCGCTCTGTCCACAGGGTCCTTCACATTCAGGGTGGAGGTGCGGTAGTACGGCCCCATGGACTGTATGGCCATGGCCGTGATGTCCGGATCGGCGGTGCTGCCCTGCGCCACCCGCAGGTTAAAGCCGTCGTCGCTGAGCTGATAGGACAGGATGGTCTTTACCAGCTCCGTGCGGGTATAGCTGGCGCCTGCGGGGATGGTATACTTCATGCTGTCCAGCGTGATCAATCCCCAGAGCCAGCCGTTCAGCCCCTGCCGTCCCAGATCCGCCGTTTTGCCCCGGTCGTACACGCCGTCGGCGATCAGGTTGATATCCGCGCCGTTTTCATCCCTGCCGAAGTGGGTGGGGTCGCCGCCGCACGCCAGCACCGCCAGCGCGATGCGGTGCCATTCCGTCGCCTTCGTTCTGTCCAGCTTGTCCGGCTCGCGGTATTTCTGCTCCACATACGTTCTCAGCGCCGCCAGATAGCTGTCGTAGTCGTCCTCCGCGCCGTAGCGGGACAGCCCGATGGGCAGCCAGTCGGCGGCGGTGCTGCCGGCATAGGTCAGCAGCTCGCCGCTCAGCAGCGGCTGACCCTCCGCCACGCCCTGCTGCGCCCGCTTCCACGCCAATATGCCGTCGATGGCCTCGGTGATGTCCGACACGCTGTATTTCCCCTTGGGCACCACCTGACGCTGGTTGGTCTTTGCCGCCGCGTCTGCCTGCTGCTGCGTCATGGGCGTGACGCTGATGGTCACGTCACCGGTGAAGGTGCCGTCCTTGAACTGCACGCGGCCGAGGATGTTGGAGCCCTCCACCGGCGTGATATTGCCCCACGTCTCCTCGCTCCATTGGGCATCCCTGCCGATCTGGATCTCCACCGTACCGGTGAAGAAGTCGGGATGCTCCAGCGTGACCGACTGCACATAGTACATCCCATTGATGGAGATACCGCAGGCAGCTTCATCCTCTTTGTTTTTGCCCACAGCCAGCGACACACGGGCGACCTTATTTGTGGGCAGGGTATGCCCTTCGTTGGCCGTCAGGTTCAGCACATCTGCGCTGTCTACGCCCACTTTCTCAAACACCCAATAGGGCAGATTATTCCCTGTTGGGGCGTTGACGGTGATGCTGTATCCCGCCGCGTAAGCTGCGGGTATCATGCCCAATACCAGCGCCAGCGCCAGCAGAAACGCCGCCCAATTCCGCACTTTTCTTCTCACAGAGGCATCCCTCCCATTTCCGTTTATATAGCCGTATTCGCGTGGACGGAAATTCCGCCCACGCGAATCGGCAGACCGCCCGCTAAGAGCCGTCTATTTCACTTATTTCTTGCTGGCTGCGTCGTCGCGCTCATCGCGCTTGACCTTATGGTAGCGGCGCACCGCGCCCACGATGACCAAGGCCGCAACGACTGCCACGATGGACCACACGATAATGGGGTTTTCCCGCACAGCTGTGCCGATGATCTCCCAGATGGAATTGCCGCTAACCTGACCCTCTGACTCCTGCCCGTCCGGAACATCCTCCGGGGCTTCGGAGGTCTGGGTGTCATCAGGCTCAGCCTCAGGTTCTTCCGCGTTCTCGGACAGGCTCTCCATCGTCACCTGCTGGGAATCCAGCCACACGGGGAAGGTCAGGGACGTGCCGCTGCTTTCCCAGTTGGCATACAGACGCTCCGTCAAGTTCAGCAGGCTGTCGGTGTACTGTGCAAGGATCTCCTCCACTGTGCCGCTGGCCATACCGCTGCCGGTGGTCAGCCACGTACTGAAGGTCGCCTCGCTGCCGGTATCCATGTAGCGCTGGAGCGCCTTGCCGATGATGTCGCCGTTCTTGCTGTTCAGGCCACTGTGTTCGTTCAAGCTGGCCAGCAGCAGCGCTGCCAGACCCTTGGCCTCGTCGGTATCCTTGGACTTAGCCGCTGCGGCCATGTTGTCCAGGCTGTTGGTGATAAACGCACGCAGCACGCTGGGGGAAGCCTTCAGCCACTGGGCGAAGGTCTTACCGCCGCCGTTAGCGCCCCACTCGGCGTAAGCGGCCAGCACCAGGCCCTTGATGTTGTACTCCACATCCATATTCAGGCCGTCTTGCAGGCCCTCATCGTCCTCATCGCCTGCGCCGTCGCCGGTATCTGTGCCGCTGCCATCGCCGTTACCGCCGCTGCCGCCAGTGCCGCCGCCGCTGCCGCCGCTGCCGGCGCTGGCAAAGGTGGCCACGACCTTTGCGTTGGCCGCGCCCAGCGCAAAGCTGCCGGGATTGGCAAGGTCAGCGGTCGTGCCGGTGCTCATCAGATCCAGCGTCAGGCTCTTGAGCGCATAGCTGCTGTCCTTGGGCGTGGCGGTGACGGTCACCTTGGTGCCACTGGGTCCATAGACCGCGTTGTCCGCGTCGCCGGTGCGGCCATCGCCGCGCTTGATGGTCACCGTGCCGCCGGTGCCGCACTCGGCCTTGGCACGGTAGTAGCTGGTGGAAGTCCCCTCACCGATGGGAACAGGATAGTTGTTCGCGCCCTGCGTCCAGTAGTTCTTGTGGGCATTGACGCCGCCGTCCACGCCCCACGCCACCTTGCCGCTGGCAAAGTCGTCTGCGCTGGCCCACTCGCCGACGCTGGAAACGGAGTCCTTCTTGTCCGCCAGATAGTAGCTGTCGGACACATTTTTCTCTTTCAGCTCGGTGGGCGCAAGGCCGATATTGGCGCCCGGGACATAGCTGAAGGAATTGCTGACCTGATTATGCGCACCCCAGCCGTAGAGGATGCCGAAGGCCCTGACAGACGTGCTCGCCTCGACCTTTCCGGTGTTCCAGCAGAATTCCGCCACGCCGCCGTAGCCGCCGTTGGTAAGGATACCCGCCGCATAGTCCGTGCCGGTAATCGCGCCTGTATTGCTACAGTTCGTTGCCTTGCTGCCATTGACGCAGATGCCCGCAGCCTGCTGGCCGGTCACAGCGCCGCTGTTGCTGCACCGCTCATAGCTTCCGCCCGCCGCAATGCCGGAGGCGTACCCCTGTGTCGCAGATATGCTTCCGTTGTTGGTGCAGTCTGTGTAGGAGCCGTAGCTATGTGTTTCATTCCCAGTCATTCCGCCTGCGGTTCTTTTGCCGACTACCTTAGCGCTGTTGGTACAACCCGCTAAAACGTGATCCTGAAGGTTGCTGTATCCCATACCGGCCAGTCCGCCTGCATAACTGCCGGTCACGGAGCCGCCCCTGTTGTGGCAGTTTGTCATTGCGACGCGTCCTCTGCCCAGAAGGCCGCCCGAGCCAGATCTGCCGCCGCTGACCGTCAGGTTTTCAGCAACGACATTACGCAGCTCCAGCGCAGTTTCGCCCTCTACAATCGCCACAAGGCTACCGCTGCATGACGTCCCGCTGCTCGTAAACTTCACGCTGCCGTTTTTCAGCGTCAGATCCCGCATCGTCATGGGCACACCGTAAGTACCTCGCACGCTGCCGAAAAGTCCTGCCCATTGCCTGTCTGTTTCCACCTTCAGGCCGCTGATGGTCTTGCCGCCGCCGTCCAGACTGCCGCCGAAGAAATGGAGGGAATCGACGCCGATGGGCGTCCACAGCTCGTTGTTCAGATCGATGTTATTGGTCAGCCTGAACCACTTGCCGGTGTAGCTGAAGCCGTTTTCATTGACCTGCGTTTGCAGGGCAGTCAGCTTACCGACATCGGGAATCTCATAGGGAGCAGCTTCCGTGCCGCTGCCCGCCCATATCGGCGACCACACGGCATAGAGCGTCAGGCTCTTGTTCTTCTCCACCGAAACCGTTTTACCGGCATCATAGCTGTTATCCTCCGTTTTCGCATGGGGGTTCGTGCTCCAGCCGAGGAATGTGCCGTTCTCGTGCTTGAAGCCCAACTCCGTATCGGACTTAATGGTGAAGCTTCCGGTATCGCCTTCGACCCGCTGCTGCTCCGTTACAGCCGCTCCTTCGCCACCGTTAGGATCATAGACAAGGGTGATCACGCCCTCCACGCCGGGTTCGAAGCTGCCGTCCCAGCGCGTGATGTGCACGGGGTTATTGGGCGCGTCCTGCTTGTTGATCCACTCGATATATGTGCCTCTGTTCTCATTCAGCACGTTCACCAGCACATCGTCGCCCACCTTATACACGGTCTTGCCGTCCTCGGTGGTGGCGGTGATTTCCTGTTCAGCTCCACTGTTGACATACTTAGCCGTCTCCTTGCCGTTCAGCTTGCAGAGGTAGTAGCTGTTGGCCCCCTTGCGGTTACTGATGCCGTAGGCACTGCCTTCCGCGCCGGTCACGTCACCCAGGTTGTAGCTGTTGGCCACGTTGCCATTGCCCGAAATGCCGCCCGTCACATATTTATTCTTATCGGTTGCACCAGTGACACTCCCGTTGTTATAGCAGTTTGTTGCAGCTCCGTATCCGACAATACCGCCGGTATATATGTTTTTCTTGGTCGTTCCAGAAGCGTTTACACTGCCGGTATTCCAGCAGAGATTTGCTGCACTGCCGACATATCCGGCTACGCCACCAATGTAACACTTATTCTTAATGTTATCTACGGTTATCGTTCCTTCTTTTAAGCAGTTGGAAATCGCACCTTGAACTTTACCCGCCACACCGCCGTATGCCATGCCGTTGGTGGTGCTGTTTGCCGCATCGACTTTAACATCAATATTACTGCGGCAAAAACGGATTTCACTTCCGGCTGCAGTCGTACCGACAATTCCGCCCACATTATTTATCTTGCCGTCTGCCTTCACTGATCCCGATACGGCAAGGCTCAATATTTTGCCAGTCGAATCCAGTTTTTCAAACATTCCCGCAGTCTTTGAATTTGAGTCATCATCTGTGTAGTTTACATTCAAGCCTTTGATCTCATGGCTCATGCCATTAAATTCACCCGCGAAACTTGGGATAGGCTTCCATTCGCTATTTTCCAGATCAATGCTATTACCCAACGACAGAGTCCATCCATCAAAATTCTTGGATTCGCCATCAATACTTCCATTGGCCAGCAGGCAGAAACCCATCAATTCGTCAGCACTCTTGAGAACGTAGTTTTTTTCCTTCCCAGCGCTTTCATACCAGCGAATGTCGGCCTTGACCAGTGAATAGGTATACTCCACATTACTGCCGGTTATACGAAGACAGTAGTCTGTTCCTCCCACTTGTGTTGCCGCAGGAGCAAATACGATTTGATATCCTGTCGGCGCGGTGAATGTGACCGGCACATCAGATACGCCGTTGGGGTAGCCGCTTGCAGCATAGTAGTATTGGTTTCCGGCGGCATCGGTCAGCGTCTTTTTGTCGCTGTCATTGCCGAGTGTGACCACTACACCTTCGGGCTGATTATCCGGCTTAGTCAGCTTTAACTCGTTTGCCACCGCCATTGTCCCGGAACTGCGTCCCAACTGCGGCATCTTTTCTGCCTTATTAGTCGTATCATACACCCAAACGTAAGAAGATCCCCCCAGTTCATACGCCACACGGCCCAGCTGGAACTCCTCCGCTGTACGTGCGCCGATGTCATCGGCAGTGCCTTTCTTATCAAAGGTAGAAGTCTCCGCCAAATAGAAGCAGTTGGTCACCGTGCCGCTGCCGCCCACAGCAGGCACGTTGATGCTATCAGCGTTGTAGTAATAGCTGCTGGACACCGTCGCATTGGTTTCGGCCATGCCCACCAGTCCGCCGACTGCGGCATTTTCATCGCTGCTATCCACCTTAGCCGTGGACATGCAGTTCTCCACCTTGCCGGACTTCAGCTCGCCCACCAACCGACCTTTGCCGCCGCTGATGGTCACAGATTTGACCGTGCCGCCCTCCACCACGCCGAACAGGTCGTTGGGCAGGTTGGAAATGGAATAGTTCCCCATAATCGTGAACGTCCCTTTGAAGGGGCTTTCCGCTGTGCCGATGGGCGTCCAGTCGATGCCGTCCAACACAATATTCTTACCCAGCGTGATGGTCTTGCCGGAAAAATCATTCTCGCTATTCACCAACTGTGCGAAATTCGCCAGCTCCTCGGCGCTGCGGATGGTATACTTTGTAGCACTGCCATCGCCATACCAAGCAGAGACAAAATCATCCTTCGTGCCGTAGTACAAAGTGATGTCGGTTTCCTCTCCGGTAAATACATATTCCAGTGTGCCGTCGTCACCCAGCTTGGGCGTAGTTTCGGCCACAACTTCATCCGCGGAGGACTTGATATAAATAATGGGGTTATCGGTATAATCCTCCGTGGTCAATTTCAAAGTGATTTTCTCATCGGTGCCGGTATACTCGGTGCTCAGCGTTTCATTGCCGCTGCCGGCATTCTCGCCCTCGCCGGGTGCTTCAGTCGTTTCGCCCTCGCCGGGCTCGGAAGTCGCAGCGGGAATGACGATCTTCACATCATAAGCGGCATTTTTATTCCACTTCTCCAGTGTCACCGTGCGCTGGGCAACCACGGGGGTATCAGTGCCTTCGCCCTCCTGAGTATCGGCTTCATTGGAAGACGCGTTGACATCGTCCTCACCCTCGCCGGGGTTCTTGTCCTCATCACCGGGGTTGGTAGGCTGTTCATCCCCGCCGTGCTCGGTGTCCTTGTTTTCGTCGTCCTTGCCTTCGTTGTCCCCGCTGGGGTTAGCGTCAGCCGGGTTCGTATCGCCCTCGACGATGGTCGTGCCGCTGCCGCCCACCACCTCCGTGGCAAAGGCCGCGGGGGTCACCAGCGTCAGCGTGAGCACCATGCTCATCAGCAGGCTCACGATGCGCCGGGACATACTGCTTGTCCGTTTCTTCATGTGATCTGTCTCCTCTCGTTGTTGAACGTATCTATATAAAAACTATTTAGTTACTGCTCTTCGGCATCACCACATACAATTTGCCTGTCTCCGGGTCTTCGTACACCGTGCCCTTCTGCTCGAAGCTGCTGGAGGACTGGATGTCCTGCTCCATCTCCTCCGCGTTGTCCAGCTCCTGCATCTGCTCCCGCTGGAGGATCTCCACGCGGGTCTTGCTGAGATCCACGTTCCAGTTCAGTATGACCGCCGCCATCAGCCCGCAGGCGAACACCAGCATCACGTCCGACAGGTTCGCCAGCCCGGACATGGCGTCCACCTCCTCCGTCACCCGGCGGCGGGAGGAAAACTTACCCTTCAACATCGCTCGTGACCTCCTCCAAAACTGCCTCCATCAGCGTTTCCAGCGACACCATGTCGTCGTTGTACCACCGCTTGCGGATGTGGGAGATGACGCTGGCCACCGCCGCGCTGATAACACCCGCGATGGTGGTGTCGAACGCCACATTCATGGACTCCGACAGCGTCACCGTGTCGCCCTGTCCCAGCGCCACGATGCCGGGGCCCAGGGGGATCAGTGTACCCAGCAGGCCGAACATGGGGCCCAGCTTGGCGATCATGTCCGTGATGGAGGTGGTGCGGGCGTTCCGCGCTTCCTCCGTGGCCAGCAGACGCTCCGCCAGTGCCGTCAGGGTGTCCTTCGGCAGGCCGCGGCTCTCCGCCAGCTCCAGCAGGGCCTTCTTCTGCCGCCGCAGCAGGCCGCTGTTTTCAATCAGCTCCGCAAGGCCGTCCGCGCCCGCCGCGTGTACGTCGCGCAGCAGCTGGGGGACGTTACACTTATGCTTGCGGCGCTCCGCGATGTACTCAACCACGATGTCGCCGATCTGCCAGACCGCCCCGGCCATCAGAATTATCAGTATAATGAGGCAGGGGATCATCAGCGCCTGGGCGATGGTATGCAGTATTTCACTCAAAGAGATCATGTGTGTTTGCTCCTATTCCTGTTTCTCGCCCCGCAGATGGGGCGTATTTTTCCCGTTACCTGCCCCGCAGGGGCGGGTAACATATTTGCTTTTGTATGTGGTTTTGGTCTTGCCGTTCAACAAAGAGAGGAGGTGGGAGGGGCGGCTTTTCCCCTCCCACCCTTATGGAAAGCTGACAGTCTCCGTTCAGACCGTCATGGCTTGACAAGGGTTGGTGTCTTTTTCGGCAGCCGCTTTCTTTGCTTCAGCGGCTTCCCGCTCTGCGCGGCGCTTCACGGCCTTTTCGTGGGCCAGTTGGCCCTGCCGCAGGTTCTTCTCGATCTGCTTCTGGCGCTTCTTCTCCTTACGCTCCGCCAAAAACAGCGGCTCCTGTACCGCCCGCTCCTTGCGGTAGCGAGCCGTGCCGTTCAGCTTCATCGTCCGTGCGGGCGGCAGACACGCTGCCCGCAGGGCTGCGTCCCAGCTTCCGAAGCGTTGTTCGATAAACGCGCCGCCGTCCACCTCACAGGGTGCTGGGCTGTGGCGCAGGGTGCGGGCACACCGGGCCAGATACAGCGCCAGCTCTCGCAAGGGTGTCTCGACGTGCTTTTCGGCAAAGGCCGCGTCCCGCGCCGCCAACGCGTCCTTAGTGCGCTGGGCGATCTGCTGGTCGCACCAGCTATTGTAGTCGAATTTCCGATTCGGATCCCAGTGGCTCATTGGCGCACCTCCCCAAGGTCGTATTTTGGGCAAGAAAAAACGCCGACGTCTTACGTCAGCGTACACTCCTACCTATGTTACAACGAGGGTGCGCCGCTGCAAACAAGTTCTCCTTCGTGTAATTCTACTGCCCTCGCGCCACGGGATCTCTCCCTCGTACACGACCTACCTTCTCAGGACTCGCGTCCCAATGGCGGGTATTACCCAGCGGCTCAAAGCCGTTTTGGTCGTTTCCTTGCGCTCACAGTGCCGTCCGCGGTGGGTTTGGTTACCCATGTTCCTTTAAGGCTGTACCCTGACGAAAAATCGTCTTTACAACGCACAGCCACACGACGTCACAGAACTCAGCTGTATGAAATTCTCGGTTCTTTTGAACTGTTTTTTCGCAAAGTAACATACTTTGCGAAAAAGCGCGGAACGCCTTGCGCTGCAAGGCGTTCCAGATTTACGCCAGAAAAAGTCGAAAATTTGAACTCGTTGTTGACACGGAAAAACGACTGGTATATACTGTTATTCGGTTGAAATTGGGAAGTTTTCGCAAAGTATGTTACTTTGCGAAAATTTTTGTGCCATTTTTTGGATAAAGGACGCCGAACGGCGTCCTTTTTTACGTTATTCCCTTGAGAAAGCCTATCCCCTCCACGGCCCTGCGCTTGTAGTCCATGGACGAGTGGACGTATAGCCGAAGCGTGGTGCGGACATCGGCGTGACCCAGCAGTTCGCTGACGCTTTTCACGTCCACCCCTCGCTCCACACACCGCGTGGCGTAGCTGTGCCGCAGGCAATGGAAATTCCGATACCGCACACCACAGCGCTCCAACAACACCTTATAGCGGTATTGCATCGCCCGCGGGTCAGGGACGATCTCCCCGCCGGTCAGCAGGTAGCTGTCCGGCTGCTTTGCCTCTGGCTTCAGCATCCGCAGCATCTCTTTTGGAATGGGTATCCAGCGTTCGGAATTTTCCGTTTTCGGCGGCTGCACCGTCAGGCACGTTCCACCGCCCGTCTGCGAGATGCGCTCCACCGTCCGCTGGATGTGCAGCAGTCCTGCGCCGACGTCCACGTCCTGCCATTGCAGGCCGCACAGCTCTCCCAGCCGCAATCCTGTGTAGGCCGTCAGCAGCACCCCCAGTCCCGTCCTGTCCGGACGGCGCAGAATGACCTGCCCCATCTGCTTCAGTTCCGGCTCGGCGAACACCTCCACGGCCTTCTGCCGCACCTTCGGCAGCGTCACATCCTCGCCGTAGCCCACACCGGCCATACCTACGATCCGCAGCAGAAGGCCACCGATTTCTCGCACCAGCTTGGGCGAATAGTCCTCCTGTAACTGCTGGATGAAGTCGTTGACCTCCTCCGCCGTCACCTCCGCCGCCACGCGCGCTCCCAGTGCTGGAAGGATGTGGCATTGGATGTTGCGGCGGTAGCACGCCAGCGTGGAGGGCTTTACGCTCCCCTCCATATCCTCTAAAAAGATAGAGGATAGCCGTTCCACCGTGGCGTCCCTGCGGACGTATTTCCTGCGTTCTCCCATTTTTTCAAGCACCTTTCCGTCCCCCATAGGTGCCCTGACTTCATGCAAAAAGCGCCGGCAAATGCCGACGCTTCTCTCGTGTAAACGGGCGCGAAGCCCCCGTTCATGCAGCTCGGTTTCAGGCGTGTGCATTGTGACGCTTACCGGCGCGACCTGACTTATCTCCTGCCTCAGAGGAGCCTCACAGTGACCTGTTCGCGGGGACTTTGACCCACATTCCAACTTTCACCGAAACACCGCAGCGTTTCAGACCGGTAAGCCTATTCACTTTTCGGGGGCTACGGGTGCTATTATGATGAAGACCCCGCCGTTTTGCAAGAGGGATTTTGTTTCGCGGAAGGATACATTTTTGCGGTGTCGTTTGTTCGTTCCCGCAAAGCCGCATGGGAGCTGCGTTCTTGTCTGTATTACATGACGTGTTCTCATGCTTTTTTAGCGAAAGTTGAACGTTTATGTATTCCCGTTTTCCGCCACCCACGTCCGCACATAGTCCACGAACAGACGGGTGGAGTTGGAAAGTGCCTTCTTGTCCTTGACACCGATGCCGATGGTACGGTAGAAATGCAGGGGCGCATGGCAGACCTTGATGGGCGTGGGGCTGTGGCGCACCATCAGCTCCGGCAGCAGGCTGATGCCCAACCCCTCCGACACCATAGCCAAGATAGTCCTGTCCTCCCGGGCGATGTACTTCACATTGGGGCGGATGCCCATCTCGTCAAAGGCCGCCATGATCTCGTAGTCGTCGCCCTCCTCCAGCTGGATGAAGGGTTCCTCTGCCAGCGCGGACACGGGGAACGGGTCGCGATCGGCGTAGGGATGGTCACAGGGGACGATGACCTGCAATTCATCACGGTGCAGAGCGTAGGTCTGCAAGCGCTTCACCGACGGCAGACGCAGAAAGCCGCAGTCCACTGTTCCGTTGACGATCCAGCCCTCGATCTGGTCGTAGAAGTCGCCGGTGACAACTTCAAACTCGATGTTGGGGTACACCTTACCGAAGCTCTTGAGGATGCGGGGCAGCCACTGGGCGGACACACTGGAGAACGTGGCGATCTTCACAAGGCCGCTGTCCATGTCCTTCAGCCCCTCCACCGTCTGCATCAGGGAGTGGTGGGCGGCGCACAGCTTTTCGATCTTGGGCAGCACTGCCCGTCCGTCCGCCGTCAGCACCACGCCGCCGCGGTTGCGGCTCAACAGCTTCACGCCCAGCTCGTTTTCCAGCGAGTTGATGGCGTGGCTGATGCCGGACTGGGTGAAGTTCATAGCCTCCGCCGCCTTGGAGAAGCTGCCGCAGGAGACTGTTTTCAGAAAGACCTGATATTTGGAAATACTCATGGCGCACCTCGTTTCGAGGAGCATTATACTATACAAGTCCTCATGTTTTCAAGAACAAAGATGCGCTTCACAAATCTTTTTCGACCTGCTATGATAAGGCCATGGTTCAGCCAACCATACTTTTTCTTTTCCATGAGGATTTACCTCAAAATAGCACCGGCAGCGTGTGGGTAACGCCGCCGGTGTTGTTTTTATTCATTCAGCTTTTCTTCCTCGTCGTGGACGAACATAATGAGAAAACTGACGGTCAGCAGCCCGCAGGACAGCCAGATCGTCCCCGCGCCCCAATGGAGCGTGGCTATGCTGCCGACACCCGCGCCCAGCGCGAACAGCAGCACCACGCCGAAATACGTCAGCGCCTTGTGGAGTATTTCCTTATCCCTCGTATGGAAGTAGGCACACAGCGCCTCCGTTCCGCTGCGCATATTGCCAATGCACATGGTGCTGGCGTAGGCGTGGCCCCGCACCTTGCGGAAGGTCTGCACCTGCATGGCGCACACGAAGGACACCACGGCGTTGGCGGTGGTGTTCAGCGTTTCCGGCAGGAAGCCCACCGCCGCCAGCAGCACGATCTCCGCCAGAATGATAAGCTGCCGCCAGTGTACCTTCTCCATCCGCTTGAAGTGCCGGTGAACGCACTCCGCGATGTAGATACCCAGCAGGAACGCCAGCACGGGGACTAAGTATCGCAGCGCCTGTCCCCAGTCTCCCTCGAATAGATGCGTACTCAGCAGCACGATATTGCCGGTCTGGGCGTTGGCGAACACCTTGCCCCGGCAGCAGTAGGTATAGGCGTCCTGCAGGCCGCCGGATAGGATGATGAAAAAGGCTGTCAGCATGGAATCGGACATCTGCCCGTGGTGCTTTTGCAGGAAAGTCATGTGCGATGCCGCCTCACTTTGCCACCGGTGCGTCCGGCCAGTAGATGACGTAGCACTCCTGCATCTCACCCATGTAGAAGAAGATGTTTTCGCCCATCTCGATGTGCTCGCCGAAGGTCAGATCAGGCACGAACAGCCGTCCGCTGGTGCGCTTGGGCCCCTTGAT
>UMLW01026397.1_pt1 | contig 16472 bp, 9 predicted proteins | sample 1966601 | NCBI WGS metagenome assembly UMLW01 (sample SAMEA4836211, study PRJEB28245) | human gut metagenome | biome: gut microbiome; material: fecal sample | place: Denmark | collected 2008 | reverse complement strand
CCACAGCTGCAACCGCCTGGCCGGAGACGGGGAGGAGGCCCCGACCGGTTCATGATTCAAAAAATGCAGCAAATCTTCAGAAAGTTCGTCCATGCTTCGATAGCGCGACTCCGGGCGGAAACTGACGCACTTGTTAATAATCGCGGCCAAGTCGGGTTCGCTGCACTTCAACGGCGGAACCGGTTCCCTGCAAATCCGTTCCATCAATTCTTCAGGAGCTAGCCCCGGAAACGGCGGGGATTTTGCAACAAGCTCATAAAGCGTCACCCCAAACGCATACTGATCGCTGGAAAAGGTATTGACTCCATGCACCAGCCGCTCCGGGGACATATACCGCAGCGTTCCGCTCTGAGCTCCTTCCTTCTCAATAACTTCATTTCTCCCCTGAAGCAGAAAAGCAAGTCCAAAATCGCTGACGTGTACTTCCCCCGCTTCATCCAGCAACAGGTTCGCCGGTTTGATATCGCGGTGCAGAATGCCGCAGCGGTGGGCGTACGCAATCGCCCTGGCGGCCTGGAGGCCAATACGGGCTATCTCATACGGATTACTGAATTCACATCCGTCCAGACTCTTGCCTTCTATCAACTCCATCGCATAATAACAACATCCCGGACGGCACGCGGCACTGAAAATTCTGACAATATTGGGATGATGAAGCCTGGCAATCACATGCGCCTCATGCTCAAACTGGATGCGTTGGGCGGCATCCTGCAGCAGCAACGGAGACAACAGCTTGACGGCCACTTTCCGGTTGAGGGACAATTGCAGCGCTTCAAATACCACCCCCATACCGCCGCTGCCTAGTCTCCGAATCAGCCGGTAATCGTCCCCCTCCAAATCGGGAAAATCGTGAACCGGAGGCATAATTCCCTGTTTTTTTTCAACGCTCCAATCTTCCATCTCCATCACAAGCGGAAGAAGAGCCAGCAACTCGGAAGCAAACTCCGGATGTGCCCCGGCAAAATCCTGAATATCGGGAACATTGCCGGAACGGCACTGATCCAGGAATTGTTCAACCAGATCTTCCAGAGAAATCTTCCCCTTCATGGCTGAAACTCGGTTAACTCCATCAGCTGCTTCCGAAGCCGCTGCAGCGCCCGCACATAGCGGATGCTTGCGGCTTTCGGCCCAATATGCAGGACTTCGGCACAATCCGCATTGGACATGTCGTCAAAATGGCGAAGTTCAAGAATCTGCCGATCGTTTTCGGGCAGCGCCTCGACCGCTTTCCGGAGCAATGTATAACGATCCTCCCTGACGGCACGGGTAAGAGGCCCGGTCACGGTATCTGCAAACCGGTTCCAATCCACCCCACGCCGTCATCCGTCACATTCACTTCCCTGCAGGCGTCTCTCTTGAGACATTGCAGATGCTTCCTTTCCATAGCCGTAAGGGTCTGGAACAGAATCGTCCGCAGTTTGAAATAGACAGGAATCTCCGGATTGTTTTCAAAAAAAGCCATTTTCCCGCAGGCTGCCAGCAGAGCCTCCTGAACCACATCTTCCGCCGAAACGCGCCGGGCAAGAACCGGATTCAAATTCCTCCGGGCCAGGGCAAGAAGCCTTCCCCGGTATTCAAGGAAATGGCTTCCCCAGGCATCCGGGCATGCTGTTTCTGCTTGCGTCATTGTACCGTGTCTTTTTTATCCTTTCTCATTTTCCGGGCAGATAGACATATCCCGCCGCACTCCTTCCTATCCGGCCGATTCCGGGATACGGCAGGTGCATTCCGGCGACCGGCTTCGAGGAAGAAGCCGCAAACTCATAAAAGCGCCGCCGGGCCTGAACCGCTCCGAACGGATTCATATCGTAAATCGTGCAAACCTCCGGACGCGGAATCTGGAGCGCGGCAGCATGAAGCAAATCTCCGACAATCAGCAGGGAATCAGTCTCAAAAACGGTATGCCCGGGTGTATGCCCGGAAGCGTCAAGAGCCTTGATGCCGGGCAGAACTTCTTCTCCAAACCGGAATGTTCTCACCCGGCTGCCGTAAGCATGCAACACCTTCCGAACCTGTTTTCCCTGTAGTCCGACCGTACCATTTTGCCAAAATTCCCATTCCGGCATGGAAACATAGACGAGGGCTCTGGAAAAAACGGCTTCGCCATGTTTCCCAAGCAATCCTCCGATGTGGTCGCCGTGCATATGGGTGAGTAAAATGAAATCGACGCTCTCCGGAAAAACGCCGCTCTGTTCAAGTTTACGAAGCATCCCACCCCGTTTTCCTCCGTTCCCTGCGTCCACCAGAATGATTTTTCCGTCGCCGCGTTTCAACAGGAAAACATTCACGGAAGAAGGAACCCTCCCGCCTCCGGTTAAGCGGAGGAACTCCTCTTCCGACATACCCGGGAATAATTCGACCCACATCGCTGAAAGAGCATCCTGAACAGCAATCACCTCAAAATTTCCAAACTGGAATGAACGATTTTCCGTCTCAGCCGCGATCACGATGCCGGAAATCATGGCGGCTCCGCACAACAACCATTTTACCATAAAACGCCTTTCTTCTCAATATGTTGACTTTTTAAGACATGATGGGCAATGTATCAAAGCTGTACGGAAGTCAGATATGTTTCCGCACTACAGGTGATAAAACGTCCTTATTGATGGGAAAACGCTGCCGGGCTGCAGGCCCGGCAGCAGATAAGATGACGGCGACTATTTTTTACCGCCGTTTATCCTGCCTTTTTTCAGACCGTGTTTCAAACCTTTCTTGAGGCCGTGTTTCAGGCCGTACTTCAACGCCTTCGGTTTCTTTTTCAGTATTTGAACAGAAAAGGAGGCTGTTGTTGATTCCGCCGCGTTGGCAGTAACCGTACCGGGAGCCAGACCGAATATTCCAATAATTGCAGGAATAATGAGCTTGTTCATGATAATCAATGAGGGTTGATATTTTTTCTGAAACGGTATCGTTTCACTTTTCAAGAATGCAGTTCCTTAGGGAAATCTACCAATTCGGCCGGAATTTCCATCAGGTCTGCCAGCCAGATTCTATTGCCTGTAAGAAACTGAAACGCATGGAATCCCCCCTCAACCTTCGCGGACGACCCGGAAACCGACATCACTGAAAGCGAAAGAAGATTCCCTTCCTTCTCCTTTCCGCTCAGTTCGGCAGCTCGTCCGCGGCGAACGCCAGGAACCTCCCTTCACCGCCATGACCGTTTTACCGTGTGCCACGGCCTTGGAAACTTCAACTGGAGAAGAAGTCCATTCCCAGCAATTGCCCCACATATCAATCGCTCCGCAGGCGCCGGATGTCGCGGCATGGGCGTCCACGGGAGATGTCCCGTTTCTCTCGCCGCAATTAAAATCCGCATCCTTGGGCATATGCCCGGCGGCAAACTCCCACTCCTCTTCAGTCGGCAGGCGATAAACGGCTTTCCTATCCTGGAGCGACAACCATTGGCAATAGGCAGAAGCGTCGTCATAGGAAACATTCACCACGGGATGCCTCCCTTTGCCGGCAGGCATGGCGCCATTATCCCAATCCTTAGGAGCCTTCCTTCCCGTTGCCTTCAGGAATTGGGCATAATCCTCATTGGTAACCGGAGTATATGCAATTGATACATTCCAGGAAGCTCCGAGCACCGGCAAATACCCGCCATCTGCATAGCGGGCACCTGGTCTGAATCGCGGATCACTGAAACGCCGCATGCTTTGGTCGATGCGCGCTTCCCTGTTTTGAACCATTTCATCCACGATCTCCTGCATTTCCTGTATCTTGGACGCATGCCGGGCCGTTCGTTTCAATTCTTCAAGCTTCGCCTTTTTTCGGTCAAGGACCTTGTCGTAATTAATCCCGACCTGTTTCCTCAAAGCCGACCGATTAGCCTCGGACGGATTCCGGCGATAGGAAGCAATCAACCGTTTCGTTTCTTCATTCAACTGCGGCCTCTCTTTTTCGATAGTAGTGCTGAATCGGTGCAGTTTGGCCCCCTCGGTGCGGGCTGCGAATCCCGCACTGACCGTTGCGGCCGCACATACGGCTATAATGACTTTTTGCAAATTGATGCTCATAACTGTTCCTTCTGTTTATGATAACCGCCGCTCCTCTATGGAAGACGGAACGTTATCGTTTCACTTTTAAGAATGCTGCTCCTCCGGGAATTCTACATTCTTTTTCAACAAAGGTGCTGCCGGAGATGCGGCGGACCGGAACATTGGACTGTTTTTCAGACAACCAGACGGAAAAAAATAAAAGGGGCCGCACTGCCCGGGAATGGTAACGGAAAACGCCCCCGGGGAGGCTATAATGGAAACTGCCGGCAACAATCCGTTCCGCTCAGGGAAGACAAGCATGATAATCTCATCGCCTGCTTCCTGTGAAAAGAGCCGGCTCCGGCCTTATTTTCAAATTTACCTCTGTTTTTTATGCAATGATGATTAAATCTATCTTCATCTCCGACAAAACACGCAGAAATTGTTTATATCCCAGTATCTTGAACATGGCTCCGGGCATTTTGAATGCGGGATGCCCCATGCAAATAGCCGTAATATGATATTCCCTGCACGTTGCGATGATCGCCTGGGGTATGTCTTCCGCACTCACCTGCTTCACCGTCCCTCCCAGTTCGGCCACCAGCTTGAAATGATTAAGCAAATGGCGCTGGGATGCCAGATTGATGCGGTCGGGGGACTCCCTTGGCGTCTGGACGTAAAGGGCGATAAACGACGTACTGTAACGCGAGGAAATCCGGTATGCTTTTCGGATGATGCGCCGGGGCGTCTGTTCATTGCTGCTGATGCAGGCCAGAATCTTTTCCCTTCTGGCGGAAGAAACTGCCGGGAATACTTCCGTTTCCACTTTTTTCTCCACTCGGAAAGCAACTTCCTTCAATGCCAGTTCACGCAGCTGAAGAATATTTTCCGTTCTGAAAAAATTATCCAGGGCAATCTGGATTTTTTCAGGCCGGTAAATCTTGCCGGTCTTGAGGCGGCCGATCAATTCCTCGGACGTCAGGTCGATATTCACCACTTCGTCCGCCTCCTGCAAAATCCTGTCGGGAACCCGTTCCTTCATCTCAATCCCCGTAATCTCCTTCACTTCGCCGCTCAGGCTTTCGATGTGCTGGATATTAATCGCGGAAATCACATTAATATTGGCGTCAAGCAGCTCCATCACGTCTTCCCATCTCTTGCGATGGCGGCTCCCTTCCACATTGGTATGAGCCAGTTCGTCAACAATAACCAACTCGGGCCGGGCTTGAAGAATCGCGTCCAGGTCCATTTCTTCAATCTCCCTGCCTTTGTAAAAAACCACTTTACGCGGGATGACGGGCACCCCCCGGAGCATGGCTTCAGTCCCGGGCCGCCCGTGGGTTTCAACGTAACCGATTCTGACATCAATGCCGTTATTCAGCAATTCATGGGCTTCCTGCAGCATGCGGTACGTCTTGCCTACTCCGGCCATCATACCAATGTAAATCTTGAACTTTCCCCTTCGAGAACGCCGTATCAGGTCAAGAAAGTGCTCTGCTCCGTTACTTCCGTCAATCATATTAAATTCACCCGGCTCCTGCGGTTAAAAACATCTTGTTGATTTTACAGAATCTTTTGAAAATGAAAATCAATTGCGGGCGTTACCATGACATGAAGCCCGCAATTGATTTCATTTTTTCAAGGCGGCAATTTATCACCAAATCCGGAATCGCCATTGCTGCCCTAAACAATCAGGAAATTAATGCTTCCCTGAAGGATCAGCCTTCTCAAGAGCAATATTCAACTTAAGCACATTGACCTTCTCCGTGCCAAACATGCCCAGCAGCGGTTTTTCCACGGCCTGATCGACAAGAGACCTCACTGCCCCCTCCTCCATGCCGCGGGCCTTGGCAACGCGCTTCACCTGCACATAGGCGCTCTCCGGAGTGATATGCGGATCCAGGCCGGAAGCGCTGGCCGTAACCATTTCGGAAGGGACATCCTTCCGTTCCAAATAAGGATGTTTCTTCAAGAACGAATCTATCCGAATATTCACGTCGGCCAGGTATTCTTCGTTGGTCGGCCCCTTATTGCTGCCGGATGAACTGGACGCGTCATAACCGTCGCCCGCATGGGACGGACGGCCCCAGAAATAAATATCCTTCGTGAATTGCTGCCCGACATTGGCGGCGCCTACCACGCGCCCGTTCAAAACCAGGGTTTCCGCATTTCCTCCGCCAGGGCCGGCAATCAATCCGAATATCCACAGCACCAGGATGTAGCATATGGAGAAAAAGACGCAAAAGACAAGTGTAAGACGCAATGATTTCACTAAATTTCTCATAACAATATATTTATTTCAGTTAAAAAAACAGGCCGACAGCCATATCAATCAGTTTGATTCCGATGAAGGGAGCAATCAGACCGCCCACTCCGTAAATCAGGATGTTGCGAAGCAGCAGAGCGCTGGCTCCAATGGGCTTGTACGCCACGCCCCTCAAGGCCAGAGGAATCAGGATGGGGATAATGATTGCATTGAAAATAATCGCAGACAGGATGGCACTTTCCGGACTATGCAGATGCATGATATTCAGCGCAGCAAGTTCTGGAATCGCAATCATGAACAGCGCAGGCACAATCGCGAAGTACTTGGCGACGTCATTGGCAATGGAAAACGTCGTCAACGTGCCGCGCGTCATCAGCAGCTGCTTGCCTATTTCTACAACCTCAATCAATTTGGTGGGGTCATTATCAAGGTCAACCATATTGCCGGCCTCCTTGGCGGCCTGGGTTCCGCTGTTCATGGCTACGCCGACATCGGCCTGCGCCAGAGCCGGAGCGTCATTCGTCCCGTCCCCCATCATGGCAACCAGTTTGCCGGAAGCCTGCTCCTTCCTGATATAACTCAACTTATCTTCGGGCTTGGCTTCCGCGATGAAATCATCAACGCCTGCTTTTTCAGCGATATACCTGGCCGTACTCGGATTATCCCCCGTCACCATTACCGTCTTTACTCCCATCTTGCGCAGGCGTTCGAAGCGCTCTTCTATGCCCGGCTTGATGATATCCTGCAACTCAATAACGCCGACAACCTTCCTGTTGATGCAGACGACAAGAGGGGTGCCGCCATTGCCCGCCACTCTTTCAATGATTTCCTCGGCTTCTTTGGGAAATGGATTTCCCGCTTCCTCGGCAATCTTGCGGATGGTGTCAAAAGCCCCTTTCCGGATTTCGGTTCCATCGCTCAGATTAATGCCCGAACACTTCGTCTCCGCCGTGAACTGAATCATGCGGGCCCCCTCCGTATGAAGGTTGCGCATATGGACGCCGTATTCATGTCCAAGCTCGATAATCGATTTCCCTTCCGGAGTATCGTCTGAAACGGAAGACATCAGACAGGCTTCAACAAAAGCCTGCTTGTCAAAACCCTGGACAGGGAAAAATCCCGTCGCTTTCCGATTGCCAATCGTAATCGTACCCGTTTTATCAAGCAGGAGGGTGCTGATGTCCCCGGCCGTCTCCACAGCCTTCCCTGACTTCGTAATAACATTGGCCCTCAAGGCACGATTCATTCCGGCAATGCCGATCGCAGAAAGCAATCCGCCGATAGTCGTAGGAATGAGACATACGAACAGGGAAATCAGGGCGGCAATGCTGATTTCCGTTCCGGAATAATCGGCTGCCGGCTTTAAGGTAATGCAGACGACAAGGAAAACCAGGGTAAAGACAGCCAACAAAATGGTTAACGCTATCTCGTTAGGGGTTTTCTGCCGGGAAGCGCCTTCAACCAGAGCAATCATCTTATCAAGGAAACTCTCTCCGGGACGCGCGGTGACAAGCACCTTGATACGGTCTGACAGAACTTTGGTGCCGCCCGTCACGGAACTCTTATCCCCGCCGGACTCACGGATAACCGGAGCGGATTCCCCCGTAATAGCGCTTTCGTCAATGGAAGCCAGCCCTTCGACAACCTCCCCGTCGGCGGGAATGATATCTCCCGCGACACATTCGAAATAATCCCCTTTTTTCAACTGGGAACTATTGATGACGGTAACCGTGCCATCGACAATCAACTTGGCCGGCGTTTCCTCACGCGTCCTGCGCAGGCTGTCGGCCTGCGCCTTTCCCCGGGCCTCCGCAATCGCTTCGGCAAAATTGGCGAACAGAAGGGTGAGGAACAAAATGACGAAAACGAGGAAATTATAAAGGAAATCCCCTTGTCCGTCGCTGAAGAGGGAATAAACGGTTACCAGAAGCATGATCATCGTGGCGATTTCCACGGTAAACATGATCGGGTTCCTCATCATCATTCCCGGATGAAGCTTGATCAATGACTGCTTCAAGCTTTCCCGTACCTGTTCCCTTTGGAACAGGGAAGTATTATTGGAATTTTTCATATCGTAGATTTCTTTTTCAATTCCAGAAACTGGAACGGAAATATGTAAATATGTTATTGGTGGTAAACGTATTCTACCCTAAATTTACAAACTCAGATGTTCGGCAATGGTGCTTAAGGCATGGACAGGGAAGAAGGACAAAGCCGCAACAATGAAAATCACGGCAAAAGTCATGGCGCTGAACGTTACGGAATCCGTCTTCAACGTTCCGGACGTCTCGGGAATATACTTCTTGCCCGCCAGAAGCCCGGCGATGGCAACCTGGCCGATGATCGGGATGAAACGGCTCAGAATGAGGACAATGCCGCATGAGTAATTCCAGAACCAGGTATTATCGGCCAGCCCTTCAAACCCGGAACCGTTATTGGCAGCGCTTGAAGTATACTCGTAAAGAAATTCACTCAATCCATGAAAGCCGGGATTATTGACCCACCCTCCTTCGCCTTCCACAAACGACGGCGCGTAAACAAACAGATAACAAGCCAGAGCCGTTCCGACGAGAATCACAAACGGGTGGAGCAACGCCACAATGGAAGCGATTTTCATTTCACGGGCTTCTACTTTCTTGCACAGGAATTCGGGGGTTCTTCCCACCATCAGACCGCTGATGAACACGGCTATAATTATGAAGGCGAAATAATTCATCCACCCTACCCCGACGCCGCCAAACCACGTATTAATCTGCATGTTCAACATCTGAATCATGCCTGAAAGAGGCATGGTGGAATCATGCATCCCGTTGACGGACCCATTTGACGTAACTGTCGTAACGACGCTCCACAAAGCTGTAGCCGCGGATCCGAGCCGGATTTCCTTACCTTCCATAGCCCCGCTTTCCTGGACGATGCCCATCTCTTCTATGCGGGGATTGCCGTTCATCTCCTGATACACGTTAATGCAAACGCCAATTAAAAAGGCAAGCAACATCACGCCGTAAATACTGTATCCCAGTTTCTTGCGCTTGAGATAAAAACCAAAGGCCAAAACCATCGCCATCGGAATAATCAGGATGGACCAGCATTCGACCATGTTGGAAAGGTAAGTCGGATTTTCCAGCGGATGGGATGAATTAACGCCGAAATAACCGCCGCCATTCGTTCCCAGCTGTTTAATGGGCACAACAGCCGCGGCAGGCCCTTGGGAAATGGTTTGTTCCACTCCCTCAAGGGTTGTCACTTCCATCTTACCGTCAAACCCCATCGGCGTACCCTGAGTAATCAGGATGAATCCGACCACCAGAGAAAGAGGCAGCAAAATGCGGGTAGAACTCAACACGAGGTAATCCCAGAAGTTTCCAATCGTTTTAGTTGTCTTCTTACTGAGAGCGTTCATGATCCCTGCCATTGCGGCCATGCCGGTAGCTGCCGTAATAAATTGGAACAGCATAATCACGAACAACTGCGTAAAATAGGTCAAACCGCTTTCCTCGCTGTAATGCTGGAGGTTACAATTCACCATGAATGAAATGCATGTATTGAACGCCTGGTGGCACGTCTGTCCGACGTTGCCGTCCGGATTGAGGGGCAGGTACCCCTGGCTGACCAGAAGAACCATCCCCCATACGAACCAGAACAGATTTACGGTCAATAAAGCCCGCAGGAACTGCTTCCAGTTCATTTCTTCCTCCGGATTAATCCCGGACAGGCGGAACATCAGCCTTTCAACAGGCTTCATGAAATCAAGCCATGTTTTCTCCTTCTTGTAAACCTTGGCAATATATTTCCCCAGAGGATAGCTCAAAGCCACCATAAGAACGATTTGCGCAATAACACCTAGAATTTCTGTTTTCATCATCTTGCTGGTTAAAATTTTTCCGGTTTGATCAAGACATACATCAAATAACCGAACACAATTAAGCTAATCACAAATAATAATGTATACATAGACAGGCACAGTTTTAGATTTTTTCAAACCAGTCGACGCATTTGAAAAAGAGCCAAAAACAGAATATTCCGCTCAATAGACAAAAGATAAAACCCAACAATGATTCCATCATGATATTTTATGAAATTTAAATTCAAACCATTCCAACATATATGGAAACAAAAATATTATTCTATGCCGTTTTTCTTTTTCATTTGAAAAAATTTCACGGAAAAACCGCTATGGCAGATACGGAGTCCCGGAACGGACCGGCGATGTTTAATATAATGTAAAAACATTGCCTCAATATATCCGGAAATTCCATTCTGGGTAGTTAACTTCCTTCTTCTTCTTGTTAAGAAAAAATTAATTCTTCCGGCTGCGCTCCCGCTTTCCGTTCTTCCCGGAAGGCGGATAACGGCAAGTCTTTCTCAACCCGTTTACACAAAAACTGCACCCGGAACATACCGGATGCAGCTTGAATCCCATACAGAATTCCAAAAGACTTCCTCAACAAAATTTACAGAACTAACTCTGCATGAATACCTATCTCTTTCCAATCCCCGTTGACAGATTTCCAACAGGAATGAGGCCGCTCCAAAGATATCAAACGAATTGATACCGATGAACACTGTGATAGACCAGCCCCAGTTCGCCATCCATGTATTCGCTCGAGAAGCGGAACCCGTTTTCTTCCCCCATATTGCCTTCCGACGTGATCAGACCTCCGTACGGCCGGTATTCATACAGGGCGCGGCGTCCGCGCGCTTCCCCGAAGAGGGAGGTGACGTTTTTCATCGCGTCGTGCATGCAGTAGAGATGTTCCTTCACCTGCGTCCCGTTCGCTTCCCAGCGCGTCATGGCCAGGACGCGCGTGGCCTCAGGTTCCGAGGGGTCCCAGAGGTAACTGCGCACAACTACCGGCGTTTCCCCGGTCAAGTCGCACTCCGCCACCTGCAGGTAGTCACGGTAGAGGTAGCGCGCGTGGAAGCCCGTTGTCCCTCCGACCGTCACTTTTTTCTCGAATCTCCTGCCCATGGAGTCGTAGGCGCATTCCACGGTTGTCCCGCCGTCCTCGCTTTCAAATTTCACGGGCCGGTTTTCGGCGTTGTAGGTGACTGTCCAGATGCCGGTGGAAGTTTTCACCAGCGTCTGGTTGCCGTCGGCGTCGTATTGGGGTGTAAAGGCTTCCCCTCCATTTCTGACGATGCCCGCATACCGGTTGAGTTCGTCGGTTTCATAGTCCGTGGTGCTGCCGAATTCGAAGGCTTCCTTCCGGTTGCCGATGTTGTCGTACTGATAGCCAAAGCGGCCGCCGGGCCTGAGCTGGTCTCCGACCAGTTCGCCACGGCTGTTGTAGGTGAACAAACGCGTCGTTTTGGGCGCCGCCGTGTTCCACGTGTCCCTGCGCCGGGTAGGACGGCCCAGCGCGTCGTAGTCGTATTCGTGCCTCGCCGGCGGGTTGGCGCTTCCGGGCCTCCGGTAGTCGATGACGGAGAGGAGGTCGCGGCTGCTTTCATAGGTGTTGACCCGGGTCATGCCGTTGGGGTAGGCGAGTTGTTCCACAAGCCCTCCCTGTTCGCAGTAAGTCCAGGAGAAGGGGTTTTCCATGCCTTCCGCCGCGAGGGCGGAGAGGCGGCCTTTGCCGTCATAGGACAGGCGCGCCTGCTGGACGCGGCGTTCGCCCGCGCTTAATTCGTACCCGGCCGGACGGCCGAGCCCGTCATAGAGCTCGGAGACCTGCCAGGCGAGGCCGTTTGCCTCAAGGTTGTCGGTTTCCAGTTCTCCGTAGGGATTGTAGGCGAAGGTTCGCGTTCCGGCGGCATCCGTGATTTGCGTCAGATTCCCCAAATGGTCGTAGGCGAAGCTCTGGCCGGGCGTGGCGTCCGAATAGCTGATTCCCGTCAGCAGCCCGCGGGCCTGTTCGTAAGTGCGGGTCTTCACGATGCCGCGGGCGTTCGTTTCCGTGGCGAGCCTGTTGAAGGCGTCCCAGGTTTTGTCCACGTGCGTTCCGTCGGCATACGTTTTGCGCGTTTCCAGCCCCGTGGCGTCGTCATAGCTCCAGGTGGTGACGTCTCCATCCGCGCGGCCAGTGGGGTCTTCCGCGACGTCTCCTTCCTGCGCCGCGCGGAAGGTGGTCAGGCTCACCAGGCGGTCGGCTTCGTCATAGCCCATCAGCAGGGGCTGCGTCCCCGTCCCCCATTCGGCCGTTTTCCGGCCTCTGGCGTCGTATCCGGCGCACACCGTATTTCCCAGCGCGTCCGTCACCACGGCGGCCAGGTCAAAGCGGGCGTCGTACTGCGTGACGGTCTCATTTCCGGCGGCGTCCGTCACGCTGACGGCCCGTCCGGCCAGGTCGGTCCGGATCGTCGTTGTGTTGCCGCGGCCGTCCGTGCGGGTCAGGGTCACGCCCGTGGCCGTATAGGCGCGGGCGGCCGTTTCCGTGATGCCCGCGTGGTTTTTCTGCGAGAGCATAAAGCCGTCCGCCGCCACCGTTTGAGCCGTGACGCTGGAAGAGGGGATAACGCTCTTTTGGATTCTTTTCGTATTTTCAGCATACTCCGTCCATTCCGCCGAAGTCAAGCCGCGTTCGTCGATACTTATTGTTTTTGTTTCCAGAACTCCGGAGAGTTCGGACAGGAGCCGCTTCCGTACGGAGACGAGCGGATGTCCATCTGCATGGTAGCGGGTTTGCGTCGTGACCAGATAGACGCCGTCCTCCGCGTTTTCCACGCTGAAGGCATATTCCCGGATGGGGCTGTTGTCCGGTGCGGGCTGCTCCGCCAGGGCGAGCGTTTCCCTGGTCATGTTGCCGAAGGCGTCGTATTCGTAGAGCGTGGGCGCCATGGCGACGGCCCCCTCCTGCGTTCCCGTATCTCTCCATGTGCGGATGAGGAGCCCCTGTGCATTATATTCGGAACGGTCATACAGGAACCCGGCAGTCGCGGGCGTCACTTGCACGACGCTTTGTCCGAAGCCGTTGACCAGGGTCCGGGAGAGGATGGTGGTCTGGTCGGCCAGGGTAACGGTTTCCCTCAGGCAGTTATGGTCGATGTCATAGACATGGTAGCGTTCGCGCTGTCCCGTGCCGTATTCATGGAGTACGGAGCCGTCGGGGTGACGTTCGGTGACGAGGGTGGCGCCGGCGGGCGTCGTGACGGTTTCCGTCAGGCCGTTTTCGCTGTAGGCTGTCGCCGTCACGCGGCCCAGCACATCGGTTTGTTTGACGATACGGCCGAGCCTGTCGTATTCCACGCTTTCCGTCGTGGTCATGGCTCCCCTGTCCCGGCGCGTCTGCAGGGCGCGCCCGGCGGCGTCCCGGGTGTAGGTGGTGATGGTTTCCGGGGTTACGACCGTGTCTCCGTCGCTGATTTCCGAACGGATGGTTTCCACCAGCTGGTGGGCGCTGTTGTAGCCGTACGACGTCAGGATTCCGTCTTCGTCCGTTTCCGAGAGCTTGCCGCAGCACATCCAGGACGTGGCGCTGACGCGGCCGTTGCCCCGGGTGGTTTTCGTGCGGCGGCCTTCTTCGTCGTATTCATGGGCGCCGCTTGAGAGCAGCAGCCAGTTGTCGCCATCCCAGACGCTTTCCTGTTCAACAAGCACCGTGTCGTTGGCGGCAAGGAACGATTCCGTCTTGCGGCTCTGTCCGGCCGCCAGTTCGCCGCCGACCTTGGTAACGGCCGTCTTTTTGTGCGCGGCGCCGTGTTCCGCGGCCGCCTCATAGTTATAGAAGGTTTCCACGCCGGCAATGTCCCGGGTGAATTTGGTTTGCCCGGCGGCATAGGGATAGGCGGCGGCTTCTCCATACGTTTCTTCCACGCTTGTCTGTTCCTGCCCGGAACCGGCGGCAGTCACGGTTTTGGTCACCCGTTCCATGAGGGGGGAGCGCTCATAGGCGTAAGCGGCGGCCGTCAGTTCGATTTCCGTGCCGTCGGACAGCGCCCGGGATTCGGCGACGCGCGCCGGACGGTTGTCGTAGAAGCGCAGGCCGGCGTATTCGGTCCGGGTTATCTGTTCTCCGCCGCCGGCCCAGGGTTCCGCCTCAAGCGTGACCCAACCTTCGCCGTCGTATTCATAGCGCGTGTAGCCGCCGTCCGGGCGGTTGATGCGGGAGACGCGGTACTGGCTGTTGTATTCGTAGGAGGTCGTTCGCGCCAGCGGCGTGTTGAAGGCTTCCGTTTCGCTTACCAGCAGCCAGCCGCCGTCCGTGTATTGCCTGACGCTGCGGTTGCAGGCGACCGGCTCGGCGTCGTTGATGCCTCTGACGGTTTCGATGCGTTCCGAGAGGCCTCCGTAGAGGCGGTTGGTTTCAATGGTGCGGATGATGGTGTCGTCCCCCTGGCCTTTGGCGATGCTGACTCTGCCGGGTTCTTCCGTACGGGTGATGGTGTGGGCCGGCAGTCCGCGCTGCTGGCGCGTGATGACGGTGGTCCGCACGCCGTTTTCTTCCGAGGACAGGTAGGAGGAGGTTTTATAGGGTTCTCCCGTTACTTCGTATGTTCCGTCGGCCAGAGCCGTGACGGCGGCGGGAGCGTACCATTCCAGGACGAGTTCTCCGTCCGCTCCGGTCCGGGTGCGCATCAGCCCTTCCGCGGCGCTGTAGCTGCTTACCAGGTTGCCCGCAGGATCATACGTATTGTTTACATTGCGGAAGTAGTCTTCCGCCAAGAGCACTTTGCCGGAGGCGGAGGTCATGGCGACCACGGCGCCGGTTTCCGCGGAGAAGCGGATGTTTTGCCCGTCCGCGTCCACCAGGGAAAGGTAGGCGGGGGCGCCGGAAGCGGCAGGCGCCAGGGTTTCATCCAGCAGCTGCACCCTGAAGTCGCGCTTGCGGGAGATGCCCGCGGGGAGGGCCGCATCTGAACCGGCCTGCACGTTGAAGTAAAGCGCGGCGCCCGCCGGCGGCACGATGGTGATGAGGCCGGACGTTTCGTCCAGATGGGCGCGCCAGGCCCACGGGCTTACGTATTTCAGGCTGCCGCAGGCTTCCGCCGTTTCACGGGCGTTTTCCGCGGTGCGGAGGCTGAAGGCCGCGGGAGACGGGGCCCCTCCTCCGGCCAGGAATTCGGCCTGGGACATGCAGATTTCCACGCCGGGGTCACCCGGCAGTTTTTCCGCCGCAATGGTGTATTCATTGCCTTCCGCGTCCGTGCACGTACCACAACGGCAGCAGATTTCCTTTTCCTCCGGCGGCACGTCCGAAGAGGAGCTGCTCGACAGGGAGGAAGGAGGGGTGTCCGAACTGCTTGAACTGCTGCTGGAGTCCCCATGCGCGGTCACCGTCACGGAGTACCTGCACAGGGACTGGTTGTATTCGTTGTGCGGCATGTCGATGTTCTGGTGCGTGACGGAGAGAGTGTACGTGCCTTCGGATAACTCAAAGGAGCCTGATTTGGACCATTCCTGGTGGCCTCCCAGTTCTCCGGGTTCATCGGCGGCGGAGGTCAGGTCCAGCTCAAACGTGCCGCCCGGGCCGGCAATGGTCAGCTTGCCCCAGTCATCCACCGTCAGGCTGGCCACGGCCGTGGCCCCTCCTTCCGGGACGCTGAAGGTGTCGTTGACTGGAGACATGAAGATATCGGCTCCGGCAGACGTCTGAACGAAGTTGTCGGATTTCTCATAAATAACGGAATCCGCGCCGTATGGCTGAATGGGTGTGGACATGGCATGGAGGGGCGCTGCGGCGCTCGGCGCGCCGGGCTGGCTGGCCGCATCGGGAAGCCAAGCGGCTGGGTTGGAGTTAATCATGTTTGCGGAACCCCTGTTCAAAGAGGGGTCGTCGTTTGGTTGTTCGTTGGTATACATGGTGTGATGATTGTTGTTTTATTGCGGCGCGAAAGGCGCCGATTGGATTGGTTCATCTTCCTTCCCCGTGCCGCACCACGGCGGACGGATGGGAAGAACAGGGAATGGAGGCCATGCCCGTCAGGACACGGACTCCGGAAAAGGAAGCTGCCGGCTGCCGGCGGCAGGGGGCAGGGAGAACGGACCGCGGGAAAATCCGCTGCCGTTTTTTTCCAGAGCTTCCGGCGCCCAGTCATCCCAGAACAGCGTGAGAAGCCCGTCCTGCAGGACGTAGCGCCCGGTGCAGCCGCCGGCGCCGCGCATGAAACGGCCCCGGGCAAAAAACAGGAGTTCGTCCCTCCAATGGGGATGCACGGCGTCATAAACGGCCACCGGCTCATCATGGAAAAGGGCCTCAATGCCGTGCATCCTGCCCGGAGAGCACCAATGGGCGCTCACCTGGTCATTCAGGCGGTGGGGCGCCGGAGCATGGCTGAGGAAGAGGCGC
>UMLW01011879.1_pt1 | contig 16507 bp, 13 predicted proteins | sample 1966601 | NCBI WGS metagenome assembly UMLW01 (sample SAMEA4836211, study PRJEB28245) | human gut metagenome | biome: gut microbiome; material: fecal sample | place: Denmark | collected 2008 | reverse complement strand
TGGTATTGGGGGGACACTGCCTGCGGGCGGGACGGGGGACGAGGGACACCTCATCCGTCAGCTTCGCTGACACCTGTCTCCCTGCGGGTCGGTCGGTCCGCGGGTCTGACAGGCCACCGGCGTGTCATTCAACACCGCGAACCCCTCAAGGGGAAGGCTAACGGAGGTGCGTCATTCAACACCGCGACCCATCAAGGGGGAAGGCTTGGGGGATAAAAAGAAGCGCCCGGGGGCGCTTCTTTTGGCTTTGTTTATCTCTTTTTGGCAGTGCAGGTCAGGCCCGTCAGGGACAGGAGAGACAGAACACCGTAGAGGGCTACGCCGGGGTCGGCGGTCTTGGGAGAACCCTTGGCATCGTCGGTCTTGGTGTCGGTTGTGGGGTAGTAGTAATAGCCGCCGGAGGAGGGAACCTTCTCCCACTTGGCCGTAAGTGTCAATGGGGCGGTGACAGGGGTATCGAAATTATATTTCTCATCGCCCAGATACCAGCCGGTAAAGGTGTGGCCACTCTTTTCCGGATCGCTTGGGGGCTGCACTTTACGTGAATGTTTCACCGTCGTCGGCTCAATCTCTGATCCGCCATCCGTATCAAAGCGCACCGCGAAAGTGCCGTCGGTGACCTGTCCAGGGCCTACCTCATTTACGATCGGACCGTAGAATGTGCCGCCGGTGACGCTTCCAGTAATATTCAAACCCATAGAGTTTTTCTGATTTCTCACTGTGCCGTAAAAAGTACCGCCGGTGATCGATCCCGTGTTCTCCACTGTCCCATTATAAGTTCCAGCTTCGATGCAGCGCGTTGTTTGATTGGACCCACGCAGATATACAGTTTTATTAAAAACGGTTGCGGCATTGGCATTAGTACCATTACTGCACGTAATCGTACCTTGACTGTTCACCATGCCATCCACTGTGCCGCCATCGGCATATATGACCCCCTCTTTGTTCCAAATCGCATCGTCACTTCCCCAATTCGATGTGCATTTCTCGATCTTAGCCGTTCCGCTCATGTACAGATTCCCGGAAGACCGTATACCGCCGCCACCGTAGCTCGCATGGCAACCCGTAATACATCCCCCGGTCATTTTCAATGTTGCGTTATTATCAATGTACACGCCGCCGCCATCCACGGCATTACCGCCGGTGATGGTGCCGGTGCCCTCCGCGCTGCTGTCCTGTATGGTCAGGGTCGCACGGCCACTCACCTTGAGCACGCTGCCGTCGCCGGTCATCCTCAATGTACAGCCGTTCAGGTCGAGGGTCAGGTTTTTTGTAATTTGCAGCGTGGCAGCGATCTCCGTATTGGAGTCCAAGGTAATGGTCGCGTTGTCCGCCGCAGCGTCGATTTTTGCCTGCAAGTCAGGCAGCGTCGCCCAAGCGGTGGACACCAGGGGATTTGTTACATCCCCCGATGTAACAAAAGCTGCCCATATGGGCAGCGCGCATACCAATACCAGGGTCATCAGGATGGGGAGCAGTCGTCTCTTCATGGCGGTTCCTCCTTCTATGGCTCACATATTTCTCTCCCTGGCCTCTGTGCCGCCGTATTTCCCATGAGGAAATATCCGACCACCCACAGGCTTTGTTGTACGACCATCTTACCAGAAAGTGTCGCGAAAGGCAACGGAAATATCCAGATGTTGGTATAACAAATCCGCGTGGGAGGTATTAGGGGAAGTTATGGGCCTTGGCGGGGGATGAAAAAAGACCGGCGGGGCCGGTCTTTTGTGTTCAGGCGTGGTATTGGGGTTCGTTGCCCTGGTAGATGTCCTGCATCTCCCGGTCGATCTCGCTGATGGCGTCGGAGCACAGACGCAGGCGGGCGGCATCCTGCTGGGTGAATTTGCGGTCGGATTTATACCGCAGCTCGTGCTCCAGACTGGCCCACATATCCATGGCGATGGTGCGGAGCTGGATCTCCACCGGCAGGACCATGGTGCCCTCGCTGATGACGATGGGCACGTTGACGATCAGGTGCAGGCTGCGGTAACCGGTGTCCTTGGGCTCCTTGATATAGTCCACCTCGCGGAGGACGGTATAGGACTCGCTGCGGGTGAGCAGGGAGCGCAGGTAGTAGATATCATCCAGATAGTTGCAGATGACGCGGATACCGGCCACGTCCTGGATGTGGGCATAGATGTTGTCGATGCTGACCTCCAGGCCCCGGCGGCGCAGCTTGTCGATGATGCTGTCCAGCGTCTTGATACGGTATTCGATGTGGTGGATAGGCGAGTGGTCATACAGGCGGGCGAACTCCTCGTCCAGGATCTCCATCTGCGTTACGGCTACCTTCAGCGCACTGCGGTACAGGTGCGTCACCCGCACCATGCCCGCCGCCAGCTCCTGGTCCTTCGGGGAAAGGCCCGCGGCGGTGGGAATGTCCCGCAGGCGGATGGTACCGCTTTTTTCGATCATCATGGGCAGACGCCCTCCTTTCGGCCGCAGCCCACGTCCGGGGCCGCAGTTTCATCCTACTATACGAATATGACCTGTCTGTGAACAAATCGATATTTCTTTAACAAGTATACCGACAGTTTGCGCGAAATGCAAGAGGGACGCCGTACAAAAAGCGCAAAGAAGGCGCCCACGGCTGCCGCCGTGGGCGCTGGGGTCATTTCTTGCAGCGGGCGAGGACGGCGGCGGCCACACGGTCGGCGGCCAGGCCGTCGAAATCGCGGCTCTGGGCAGCGGTGATGGCCTGACGCTGCTGTTCGTCCTCCAGAAAGGCCAGGGCCGACGCGGCCATGTTGTCCGGCGGGCAGGAGGCCGCCCAGCCGTGGGCGGTGAAGAACGCCTCGTTCCGCGTTTCGCAGCCGCCCACCATATCCGCCAGCAGCAGCGGCACGCCGCGGGTGCCGGCCTCGGTGATGCTGATGCCGCCGGGCTTGCTGACCAGCACGTCCGCGCTGTCCATGTACAGCGGCACCTGGGTGGTAAAGCCCACAGCCTCCACGCGGTACAGGCGGCGCAGCTCCAGGGCATAGCGCATCTGCTTGTTGCTGCCGCACAGCACCGTGGCAAAGTCGCCGTCGGCCATACGCATATCCAGATCCTCCGCCACGTCGCCCATGGGGCCGCAGCCGATGCTGCCGGACATGAGGACGATGTGGCGGCCGGTCTCCGGCAGGCCCAGAGCTCTCCGCGCCGCGGCTCTATCGCCATGCTCGCGGAAGGCGGAACGCACGGGGATGCCGGCGGGCAGGAGGGTATCGCGGGCAATGCCGCAGCTGACGAACTCGTCGGCCAGCTCCTGATGGGGAATGACGCAGATATCCGGGGTACAGGCACCCACTGTGGGGCTGCAGGTATAGTCCGTGGCCACGAAGCAGAACACCGGACAGGCGCTCCACGCCTGCTTCAGCGCCGTCATCATCATGGCGGGGATCACGTGGACACAGACAACGGCATCGTAGCCGCCGCTTTGCAGCGTGCGGCCCAGACGGCGGGCACCGCGGGCAATGTAGCGGTACACCGGGCCGTCGCGCCGGTCCATCTCCTTGTCGCCCTCGGCGGACATATAGCCCGCCTTGTAGAGCTTGGGATACCGGCGATAGAACCGGGGGTGCCACTTGGAAACGAATTTGGATGCCTTTTTGGAGATGAAGCCCAAACCGTCCATCACGTCGCAGGACGCGCCGCAGCGTTGGAGGCTGTCACGCAGGGCGGCGGCGACGGCGTTGTGCCCGCCGCCGGTGTTACAGGTCAGGATCAGTACGCGCATTTTGCTCTCCTTTCCGCTGCGCTCGCTTTCGCAGCAGCGCCGCCAGGCGCATGAGCCGGGGGCGGTTGTAGCGTTGTATCAGAATAAAGGGCAGGTTGGCCAGCAGCACCCACACCGCCAGCACGATCGCGCCGCCCCAGCCGGGCCACAGCCACAGAAACGCCAAGCCCAGCAAACAGGAGGCCCCGTGGACCAGCTCCGCGCGGCACGTCTCCTGCACCAGCGCCGCGGCCTGATCCGCCGTCACGGCGCCGCTGCCGGGCAGTTCCTTCTTCACCATGTCCGGCAGGATGCGGCTCATGTCCGGCACCAGCTTCTTCCACTTATCGATGGCCAATTTAGTGTAGATGCGGCCGTTCTGCTCCCATTTCCGGCTGCGGAAGGGCCGCTTCTCCGGGTCAAAGGGACCGGGGATCGCCTGACCCAGCGGGTGCGCCAGCAGGGCCAGCGCCGCCGCGTACAGGACGCATTTCCAGAAGCCGCTCACGCCTTCTCCACCCCGCAGCTGCGCTCCAGCGCGTAGCGCAGCGTGCCCTCCGTCAGGCGGGTGACGCGCTCCACGAACTGCTCCTCATCGTGCTTCATGCCATAGTGCAGCCAGCTTTGCAGCAGGCCCACCAGCGTGGCCGTATACAGCGCCGCGATGGACTGCACATCCGTCTCCGCCACCGGCAGGTCCTCCGCCGTGCGGCGCACCAGATCCTCCACGGCACCGTAGACCACCTGGTAATACTCGTGCTCCAGCAGGTCGCGCTGGCTGGACTGGTACAGGTGGTAGACCGCGCGGCGGTTGGCGCGCATGAACGCCGTCACCCGCATCATCAGCTGGTACCAGCTGGTGCAGAGGGGCGGTGCGTTGAGGACGCGGTCCAGCTCCGTCTCCAGCACCTCGCGCACCAGGGCGTAGATGTCGCAGTAGTAGTAATAAAACGTATTCCGGTTCACGCCGCAGTGATCTGCGATGTCCACCACGGAGATCTTATCCAGCGGCCGCTGCTCCAGCAGGTCCAGAAAACCCTTGCGAATGGCGTTTTTTGTGGTCTGTGCCATGTCCATGCTCCTCTCTTTGTGCAAAAACTGCCCTACCACTTGTATCATACCGAATTCAGACAGTTTTTGCAAGATGCCCGTACTATGCACTTTAGGCAAAATGTGTGGAAATGTATGAACATAGTGTAAAAAAGCATCCCCGCACGGTGTGCGGGGATGCTTTTGCTTCAAATGGGATCAGGCCGTCACCACGGGGCCGCCGTGCTTCTTGGCGCTGATCTTCTGGTAGGCGATGACCGCCGCCACCAGCACCAGGCCGGCCACGTCGGTGAGGGTGCCGGGGATCATCATGCCCAGGCCGCCGACGGCCAGGACGATACGCAGCGCCCAGTGGACCTTCTTATACAGATGGCCGTTCAGGGACGCCGCGATGGCAAAGATGCCCAGCAGGGCACTGACGCAGATCTGCGCCACCTCCCACCAGCCGGAGATGTTCTCAAACAGCAGCGCCGGACTGTAGGCGAAGATGTACGGCACGATAAAGGCGGCGATGGCCAGCTTGGTGGCGTTGATGCCGGTCTTCATGGGGTCGGACTTGGCGATGGCCGAGCCGGCATATGCCGCCAGGGCCACAGGGGGCGTGATATCCGCCACGATGCCAAAGTAGAACACGAAGAAGTGGGCGGCCACCAGCGGGAAGCCCAGCTGAATGAGGATGGGCGCGCAGGTGGAGGCCATGATGCAGTAGTTGGCCGTGGTGGGCACGCCCATGCCCAGGACGATGCAGCACAGCATGGTCAGCACCAGGCCGACGATGGTGGCGTTGCCCGCCAGCTGGACGATGGCGTTGATGAGGATGGAGGCCAGGCCGGTGACGGTGATACAGCCGGCGATGATGCCCGCCATGCTGCAGGCCACGGCCACGGTGATAGCGCCGCGGGAACCGGCTTCCAGAGACTCCACTGCGGAGAAGACGGAGCGCTTGCCGGCATTACCCAGCGCCTTGCCGGTTGTCATGGGCTGGGTGTCGCCCTCACCGCGCTTGCCCTGCAGGAAGAAATTGACGAAGCCCACGGCAATGGCGGCCAGAATGGAATAGGCCGCGGAGTGGGACATGGTCTTGCTGCCGGAGGACACCAGCCACACCAGCAGGATCAGGGGAATGATCAGGTAGCAGTCACGGGCCAGCAGACGCCACGCAGGCAGCTCCTCGCGGGGAACGCCCTTCAGGCCCAGCTTCTTGGCCTCCAGATGGACGGCGATGAAGATCCCGGTGAAGTACAGCAGCGCGGGCAGGATGGCCTTGACGGCCACCTGGGCGTAGGGCAGCTTCATGTACTCGGCCATGAGGAAGGCTGCCGCACCCATGATGGGGGGCATGATCTGGCCGCCGGTGGAGGCCGCGGCCTCGACGGCGCCGGCGAACTCAGGCTTGTAGCCGGTCTTCTTCATCATGGGGATGGTGAAGGAACCGGTGGTGACGGTGTTGCCCACGGAGGAGCCGGACACCATGCCGCACAGGGCGGAGCTGATAACAGCCACCTTCGCCGGGCCGCCGCTGGACCAGCCAGCCAGACGGTTGGCAAAGCTGATGAAGAAGTTGGCGATGCCGGTGCGCTCCAGGAACGCGCCGAAGATGATGAACAGAACGATGTAGGTATAGCACACGTTGATGGGCGTGCCGATGACGCCGGAGGTGGTGTAGAACAGCTTGTAGATGATGGTTTTCAGCGCGTCATACAGGGTGGCACCGTTCACCGCGCCGGCGTAGCTCAGCTGGTTGATGAACGCGTACACGATCAGCACGCCGGCCACGCACAGAATAGGCAGGCCCACGCAGCGGCGGCACAGCTCCATCAGGATCAGGATACCCACCACGCCGATGATGACGTGGACCGTCTCGATACGGGTGGACAGGCGCACCAGCGTCATGGCGTTCAGCGCGAAGTAGAAGAAGCAGGCCGCGCCCACCACCATCAGCACGATATCGTACCAGGGCAGGTAGTTGACCCTGACGTGGTGCTTGCTGGCGGGGTAGGTCAGGAAGCCGATGATAATGATGCAGCCCACGAACATGGTGAGCCGGATCTCGGGCATGGCCTTGGAAAGCAGGGTCATGCCGATGCAGAACAGGCCGAACGCGGCCATGAGGATGCGGATGATCAACTGGGGCGTGCCCTCCCACAGGCGGGTGGCGGATTCACGGTCATATTTACGCATGACCGCGTCCAGATCCGGGGCCTCGTCCGCGGCGGTATTGACACCGTCGGCCGGGCCGGTATCCGGTTTTTTCTTGTCGATGCTCATAGTCGTTTCTCTCCCTGAAGATTACAGAATAGCGCGAGGACTACGGCGGGAAACCCCGCCGTAGCCTCGAAAAGCGTCAATTTTCTGCTAAGGATTTAGTCGCCGAAGTACACGTCCTTGGCGATGACGGTCTCGGTGTAATAGTCAGAGGTCTCCAGCAGCTTGGCGATGTGCTCGCTGTCCAGGCTGACCAGGTAGGTATCCTTGGTGGTGGCCAGGTCGGTCACAGCGGTGGTGGGGGCACCGGCCACGATGAAGGCGGCGTCGATCTGGCCGTTCTTCAGGGCGTCGGCGCTGTCGCTGAAGGACTGGTAGGTGGGCTTGATGTCGTCCTCGGTCAGCCCGTAAGCACCCAGGACGTCAATGGCGTTGAAGTACACGCCGGAACCGGGAGCGCCGATGGACACGGACTTGCCGGCCAGGTCAGCCACGGTCTTGATGCTGGCGTTGGTGGTGACGATCTGCACCTGCTCCATGTACAGGGCGGCCACGGTGGAGAAGCCCTCGACCTTGCTCTCGAACAGGTTGGTGCCGTTGTAGGCGTAGGCCATCACGTCGGACTGGCAGAACGCGAAGTCAGCGGTGCCGTCCACCAACTCCTGCACGTTGGCCTGAGAGCCGTTGCCCACCAGACCCACGACGTTGACGCCGGCGTTGTTGGTGGCGTGCTGGGCGATGACGGAGCCGAAGGCGTAGTAGGTGCCGGACTCGCCGCCGGTGACGAAGCGCAGGTTGCGGGAGTCGGTGTTGCCGGCGCCGTCCTTGACGGCGGCGACCTCAAAGCCCTTCTCGGCGAAGTACTTGGCAGCGCCGGGGTGATAGGGCACGGAGGTGATGGACGCGCCGTACTCCAGACTCAGCTCGCCGTACTTGGCGTGGCTGGTGGTCAGGGACGCGGCGTTGTCGAAGATGTCCGCCACGAACTTGTACACGTCGTCGCTGGACACGTCGTCGCGAGCCAGGATCACCGCGCCCACGGCCACGGTGGTGGTGTCGGTATGCTCAGCGGTCACATCGCCGCTGTCGTCCTTCTTGTCGCCGCAGGCGACCAGGCTCAGCGCCATGACCAGCGCCAGAACCAGTGCAAAAAACTTTTTCATGTTCTTTCTCCTTATTGATAGATAAATTGTTTTCCTCTTCCTGAAAAACAGCTTTTTCCGCCGGCCGGTCGGGCACGGCGGTGTTCAACGGTGCCATTATATCGCAGGCGTAAACTTTTTGCAATATCTAAATGCGGAAAATTTCATTTTTCTGCGGAACGATTTTCCCGTCCGTGCGGACATTCCGCTTTTCTTAGTCGGCATTTCTTTCGGCAAATCCGTAGTTTTGTCTGTATCATGGTACTTTTTAGCGGTGGTCTATTCATAATGCTAAATTGTTTTATGCAGGAACGCCCCGCAAGAAGTGCATTTTCTGCTGGGCAATCCTGCAAAATAACAGAGGCGGGGCAAAGCCCCGCCTCTCAGCTTTCTGTCACATTCAACAGCTGCGCCGCAGCAGCTCGCATACCAGTTCATAGGTGCGCTCCGTGGAGGGCACGCTTAGCCGCTCCCGCACGGAGTGTACATCGTGCAGCTCCGGCCCCATGGACACCGCGTCCAGACCGGGGATCTTCTCCATCAGCAATCCGCACTCCAGACCGCCGTGGGTGGCCTCCACCACGCCGTCCTTACCGGTAAGATCCTTATACGCCGCCAGCAGCGTATCCCGGAACTGCGACTCCCTCTTGTACTGCCAGCCGGGGTACACGCCCCGCTCTGCCACAGTGCCGCCCGCCAGCGCCGCCACAGCCCGCACGCGCTGCGCCAGCATCAGCTTCCGGGACGCGATGGACGACCGGATGGAGAACGCGATGTGCAGTCCGTCGCCGCCCAGCTTCACCACGCCCATATTCAGGGATGTCTGCACCAGACCGGGGAAATCCGTGTCCATAGCCTCCACGCCCTGCGGCATGGCCGTCAGCGCCTGCACCAGCGTCACGGTGCGCTCTGCGGACACGGCTTTTGCCGTCTCCGCCGCCGCGCAGGTCAGCGTCACATCGGGGTCGGTGACGGCGTACTCGTTTTTCAACGCCGCGTCAAACTCCCGGATAAACGCTTCGAACGCCCGGCCGCTGCCCTTGGGCAGCGCCACCGCCGCATCGCAGCGGGAGCAGATCACGTTGTCAAACTGGCCACCGGAGATGGCCGCCAGCCGCAGGCCGGGGAACTTCTCCAGCGCTGTGGCCAGTACCCGTCCCATGAGGCGGTTGCCGCTGCCGCGTCCCAGATGGATGTCCGCACCGGAGTGACCGCCCCGCAAGCCGGCCACGGTGATGCCGAAGCCCTCCATGCCCGCCGCATCGGTCAGCGCTGCGGGCAGCAGGCAATCGGAGTGCATGCCGCCTGCGCAGGACACGGTGAACACGCCCTCCAGCTCGGAGTCCAAATTCAGCAGCTTTTTGCCCTTCAGGTCAGAGCAGTCCAGCGCAAAGGCGCCGTCCATGCCCACCTCCTCGTCCACGGTGAACACCGCCTCGATGGGCGGATGTACCAGTGTGTCATCCGACAGGATCGCCAGGATCATGGCCACGGCAATGCAGTTGTCGCCGCCCAACGACGTCTTGTCCGCCCAGATCCACTCACCGTCGGTCATCAGGTCAAGTCCCTCGCGGGTCATGTCCTTGGTGCAGTCGTCGGTCTTGGCGCACACCATGTCGATGTGTCCCTGCAGGATGATCGGCTCGGCGCTCTCATGGCCGGGAGATGCCGGCTTCCAGATCACCACGTTGTTGCACGGCTCCTGCCGGTACTTCAGTCCCAGTTCCTTGGCAAAGTCCACGCACAGATCGCTGATGATCTTCGTGTTGCCGCTGCCGTGGGGCACCGAGCACAGCTTTTCAAAATATGCGAACACCTTTTCTGGCTTCAAGCCTTTCAAAACAGCCATTTTGATACTCCTTTCCCATGCGGCCGCGGTCTCCGCGCCGCCCATTCAGTATAGCATATCCGCCTGCCGAGCGCAAGCAAGTCCCTATGCGCCCACAGCCCATGCTTTCGCATGGGCTGTGTATGCAGCACACATTATCAGAAGTCGCCCAGGCCCATATCGTCCTCGGTGTTGGGCGCTTCCTCGTCGTCCTCCTCGGTGGGAGGCGCGGGGATGAATTCCTCCAGATAGACCTCCTCCGGCAGACCAGCCATATACGCCGGCAGGTTGATGATGATGCCGTCGATGTTATGGGGCAGTGTCATTTGGTACGTTTCCGTTGTCTCGCTGCCGCCCTTCTGCTGCATGACCTCCACGGTCAGCTCCAGCTTGTCGCCGATGACGGTGGTCAAGCAGCGCTCCTTTTCGTACAGCTTGGAGAGCTGCTCGCCGTTCACATACACAGTGATCTTATAGGGTGCCTCCACAGACTGGCCGCCCTTGTCCACTGCGCGGTTGTCGAAATAGACGGTGTGGCCGCGGCCAATGCGCAGCATCAGCACGGCGACGAGCACCAGCACCAGAACGAAGGCGATACGGATGATCCACGAACGTTTCGTCGTTTTCATGCGGTTCTCCCCTCCTCCTCGGCCTTCTGCTCAATGGCCAGCTGCTGACCCAGCGTGCGGTTCTCCTTGCGCTTCTTGGCCTCGTACATGACCAGTGCCACGGTGATAACGGCGTAGGACACGAACACGCGGAAGTACTCGCCGATCATGGAGTCGCCGGTGATCTTGGTTCCGGCGGCCGGCGCCACGATGAACATGGTATGGAACAGGAGCACACCCAGGAACACGTTGCCGATGGACGCCTTTTCCACGGAGGCGCCGCCCACCAGCAGCGCGGCGATGCAGAACATGCCGACGTTGGTATGCGCCGTATAGGTGGGGAAGTTGCCCATGTTCTGCAGATAGATGATCATGCCGAAGCCCGCGAACACGGTGGACATGACGATGGAGATCAGGCGGGTGCGGTCCACATTGATACCGGCGTCCCGCGCCACATTCATGTCCTGTCCCACCGCGCGCATGTCCTGTCCCAGCTTCGTGCGGCGGAACCACACGATGAACAGACAGGCCAATGCGATGATGATCAGCGTCAGCACGGGGATCTTCACGCCGCCCACGTAGATGGCCAGCGCATTATCGACGCTCTGCCGCATCTGCAGAAGGCTGACTGTGTTGCGGATACCAAAGCCGCGGGGCAGCTTCAGTGTGTTGTGGAGGATGGGGATGATGGGCCCCATCATATACAGCACCACCAGCTGGTACACACCGGTCATACAGTAGGCGATAAAGTAGCTGGTGACCATCTCGCGGCCCTTGGCGCGGTTCAGGATGCTGCCGCACATAAGACCCAGCAGAATGGACAGGGGGATGGACAGGATGGCCGCCAGCACCAGACCAGGGATACCCCAGATCTGCCAGTCCGCCACCAGGATCAGCGCGATCTCGCCGGCCATAGCGCCCAGCGTCATGGCAAAGTTCAGACCCATACCGGCCATAATGGGGATCAGCAGGCTCAGGATCAAAAAGGCGTTGCGCCCCAGACGGGTCATAGCCTCGTTAAGTATGTAGCTCACCGGCAGGCCGGACACGGGAATGAGCACGGCGCAGATGATGATAAACAGGACGGGCACTGAGTTTTTGCCCAGGAATTGCTTTACGTCGAATCTCTTACCCTTCATGTCAGCGCCCCCTTTCCGTCTTTCTGGTCAGGGCATAGAGGATCATGCCGTTGGATACCACGATACGGATGACTTCGCTCATATCCATCTGGAAGGCGGCGCTCATCACGGTGGGAGTCATGGTCACCACGCCCTGATACAGGATCGTACCGATAATCACATTGCCGATGGATGCCTTATTCACCGACGCGCCGCCGATAAGGATGGCGGCCACGGCGGGCATGGCCATCCAGAAGGGGCCGTTGTACAGCTGTATGAAGCCGAAGCCCTGCTCATACACCAGAATACCCACAGCGCCCAGCCAGGTGGACATGATCACGGAGATAAGCCGCATCTTGTCCACGTTGATGCCCGCTGCGCGGGCAAAGGCGGGGTTGGAGCCCACAGCGGTCATGGCGGTGCCGGTCTTGGTGTGCAGGAACGCCCACATCAGCACGGCCATCAGCACGAAGAACAGCAGCGTACCGGTGGGGATCACCAGATTGATGCCGATGCTGTTCAGGTCGATGGTCAGAATGTTGGCCAGCGCCTTGTCGTAATAGCCCTCCAGCGAGATGACGGTACGCAGACCGCTGGCGGAGAAGCCCCACACCATGGTGGGATGCTTATACGGCAGCAGCAGCCACATCATGCACATGAAGGACACGGACGAGAAGCCCACATAGGTGGCGATCATCATCTCGCCGCCCTTGATCTTGTTCAGCAGCCAGCCGTAGCCGCCGCCGAACAGCAGGGCAAAGGGCGTGGCGATGAGGATGGCCATCAGGAAGCTGGCAAACCCCGTATAGCCCAGCTCGATGGACAGCGTGGCACCCAGCAGTCCGGACACGATACCCAGCGGCAGGCCGAAGTTCAGGCCGCAGCCGGAGTGTACCATGGGCACCATGGCCAGCACCATCACGGCGTTCCAGCTGAAACGGGTGATGATATTGGTGATCTGTGTGGGGAAATCCAGCCCCACGCAGGGCGCGGCGATGAGCAGCAGCAGCAGGAAGCACGCGATGATCAGACGCGGCAGGCCGAAGCTGTCCAGCAGCTCTCTGAATTTTGACTTGTTTCCAAGTGTGGTCGTATTGCCCATTTCTTCCTCCTTACTTCACCTGACTGACCATGAGCATACCGAACTCCTCGGAGGAATGGTCAGCAGGCAGGATACCGGCGACCCTGCCGCCGGAGACGATGGCGATGCGGTCGCAGATCTGGCGCAGCTCCTCCAGCTCGGATGAGATCATCACCACCGTGACGCCGGATTCGCGGTTAAATTTCTTCAGCGCCTCCAGCACCAGCGCCTTGGCGCCCACGTCGATGCCGCGGGTAGGCTCGGACACGAAGAGGAAGCGGGGCTCCAGCGCGAACGCCTTAGCCAGGCACACCTTCTGCTGGTTGCCGCCGGACAGCTCTCTGGCCTTCTGGTCGGAGCCGGTACACTTGATCTGCAATTCATCGATATACCGGTTCGTCACCGTGTGGATGGCCTTTTCGTCGCGCCATGTGAAGAAACCCATTCTCTTCAGGAACTTGTTCTGCACCTGCATGGCGGGGAACGCCACGTTCCACTCCAGCGACTCGTCCAGCAGCAGACCCACGCCGCGCCGATCCTCGGACACGAAGGCCAGCTGGGAGTCCAGACACTTCCGGGGACTGTTCAGCGCGATAGGCTTGCCGTCGAACTCCACGGTGCCGCCCGCCTCATACAGGCCCATAACGCCGTTGGGAATACCCAGCTTGCCCTGGCCGGCCAGACCGCCGATGCCCAGGATCTCGCCCTCCTTCACGTCCAGATCCACGTTGCGGACGATCTCGCCGGGCATATCCACCCACAGCTTGCGGATGGACATAATGGTGCGGGCATCGGAGTGGTCGCGGATGTCGTGGGCAGCGCCGCCGGCAGCCACCTCGCGCCCCACCATGTAGTGGGTGATGTCGCGGACATCCGTCTCGCGGGCGGCCACGTCCTTGACAACGTAGCCATCCCGCATGATGACCACCTTATCGCACACCGACAGGATCTCCTGTAGGCGGTGGGTGATGAAGATCACGGCGATGCCCCGGGAGGCCATGCCGCGGATGGAGTCCAGCAGCGCCTGCGCCTCCTGCTCGGTGAGCACGGCGGTGGGCTCATCCAGGATCAGCAGCTTCAGGTTCTCCTTGCTCAGCTCGCGGGCGATCTCCGTGAACTGCTTGTGCCCCACGGGCATGCTGCTGATGACCATCTTCTGGTCGATAGCCACGCCCATCTTCTCGATGGCTTTTGCGGCGCGGTTATCCATTTCCTTATAGTCGAGAGTGTCCAGACGCGGGCCGAACACTTCTGAAATGACGCTTTTTTTCTTGGGCTCGCGGTTGAGGAGGATGTTCTCCGTGGCAGTAAAGCCGGGGATCAGCGAGAACTCCTGATGCACCATGCCGATGCCGGCCTTCAGCGCATCAAAGGGGGTGTTGAACTGCACTTTTTCTCCGTCGATCAGGACATCCCCCTCGTAGCCGCCCGTCTCACGGATCACGTCCATGCCAAACAGTATTTTCATCAAGGTGCTCTTTCCGGCGCCGTTTTCGCCCACCAGACCCAGCACCTCGCCCTCTTTCAAGGTGAAGTTGATGTCTGTGAGCACCTGATTGCCGAAAAAGCCCTTTTTGATATTCCGCATCTCAAGCAGCGGAGCATTGTTCTTTTCCATATTCATCCCTACCTATAGCAGCGAGGAGGGAGGATGCCCTCCCTCCCCGCTTTAATGGTTGCTTCAAAAGCCTGTCGTCAGCTGACGGTGAAGTACTTCTCCGGGATCTCCACGTCGGCGTTGCCCATGAAGTGGCCGGGATCACCCATGATATAGGTATCCTGATAGATCAGGAACACGTTTTCAGACTTCGCGCCGGTGGTGGCGTTGGTGTAGCTGGCACCGTTCCAGGCCGCCTTGGGAGAGTAGACCTGCAGCGCGGCAGCCACATCGTCCATGTCCTTCAGCTCGCTCTTGCCGTCCAGCACGTTCTTGGCGTGCAGAGCAAGACCGGCGGACAGGGTGTAGCCGTAGGAGTAAGCCCAGGTGCCGAAGTGATCGGCGCCGCCCTTCTCCACGATGGCGGACTCGACCTTGGTCAGGATCTTCTCGAAATCACCGGCCTCCTCGGTCAGATCAATACCCAGCGCGCCGGGATAGCCCATCAGGGGGGAGGGCAGGTCGGCCTCGATGAAGTAGCCGCCGCACTCCAGCAGGCGCTTCAGCAGAGGCTCGGTGTGCGCATCGTTGGTGCAGAAGTAAGCAGCCTTCTGGCCGTACTTCTCGACCCATGCGGGCACCTGCTCCAGAATGTAGGCCTGAGCGCCGGAAACGCCCACGTCAGAGGTGGGATCGGGAGCCGTCTCCAGGACGAACTTCATGCCGAACTCCTCGCAAGCGGCCTTCATGATGGCCACGCGGCGGCTCATGGTCTCATAGGACATGTGGCGGGGGAAGGAGATATGTACGAAGGTGTCGCAGCCCAGCTCGTGCGCGGTGCGGATGATCAGATAGCCGCGGGAGACGAAGTCGTTGTTGGTGACCAGGTCGGCAGCGGAGCTGATCTCGGGCAGATCCTCGTGAGCCTCGCCTGCGATGCAGATGATGTCAGGGCGAGTCTCTTTGATCTTGCGGAAAGCCTCGGTGGTGCCGGGGACAGCCTGATTGACAATGATGGCCTTCATCAGGGGGTCGGCGGACAGGTTCACGATGCTCTGGATGGTGGTCTCGGTCTCCTCGGTGAAGTTGTCGGGATAGATGGCCAGCTGGACCATATCCTCGCCATACTCCTTCTGGAAGGCCTCGGCGCCGCGGCGATCATCCTCGGACTGAGAGACGGAGCCGGTCACGATGCCGATCTTGTAGGGCACGGTGTTATCATCGGTCTCGCCCTTCTTTTCGCCGCAGGCGACCAGGGAGAACGCCATGATGAGAGCCAGCAGCAGAGAAACTACTTTTTTCATGTTTACCTCCTAATTCCTTTACCATAGTTTGTTGTTTCCTCCGCCAGAAGGAAACAGCGAACAGGGCGCGCCCCATTCACTTCTATGCATTCGGGTGCTGCGCACCCATTTGATTTTACCAGATAAGTTCACACTCTGTCAACATATTTGTGTCTCTGAATGGTGTTCAATAGCGCATCTCCTTGTTTTTCATCCACACACTTTCCCACATTTTTTGGCGCATTTGCATCATTTTCATGTATTTTTCATGCGGTTTTCTGTCAGAATCCTGCTGTTTTGCTATAATAAACTTTTCTTTTGGCGAAATCTGTTTTTTGTCTGACTGCAGCAAAAGAGACAGGCTTCCGCCTGTCTCTCTCGCTTACCTTATAACTTATGGCACTCGTCAGATCTTCTGCTTCTCATCCACGATCTGGCGCAGCTTGGCAGAGAAATCCTCCAGCGTCATGGCGCCCAGGTCCTCGCCCTTGCGGGTACGGACGGAGACGGTGCCGTTCTCCATGTCGCGGTCGCCAACCACCAGCATGAAGGGGACCTTCTCCAGGGTAGCCTCGCGGATCTTCTTGCCGATCTTCTCGTTGCGGCTGTCCACCTCCACGCGGAAGCCCTGCTTGCGCAGCTCCGCGGCCTGCTGCACGCAGTAGTCGGCAGCGCGGTCAGTAATAGGCAGGAAGCGTACCTGCTCGGGCATCATCCAGGTGGGCAGCGCGCCGGCGTACTCCTCGATGAGGTAAGCCAGCGTCCGCTCATAGCAGCCCAGAGACGTGCGGTGGATGATATAGGGCAGGGCCTTGTTGCCGTTCTCATCGATATAGTACATGCCGAAGCGCTCCGCCAGCAGCATATCGATCTGGATGGTGACAAGGGTATCCTC
>UMLW01008502.1_pt1 | contig 16730 bp, 17 predicted proteins | sample 1966601 | NCBI WGS metagenome assembly UMLW01 (sample SAMEA4836211, study PRJEB28245) | human gut metagenome | biome: gut microbiome; material: fecal sample | place: Denmark | collected 2008 | reverse complement strand
CTACGGTGGGATGCATGGGGTGCGGGGGTTGACGGGCGGCGGGGTGGGAAATGCGGGGTTGACAGGGGGGCGGATTTTGGTACAATGAGGAGTAGAACGAAGAGAGGAATGGCGTATGGACGGGTACTATTACAAGGGACTGGAGCGGGCGGAAAAGGCGGCCTATGAGCAGATGAAAACCGGGCTGGAGGCGCTGGCTCCCTCCATACGGGTGGTTCGGCTGGAGAGTGAGCGGCTGGCGGAGGTATATCTGCGGCTAAAGCTGGACACGCCGCTGCTGTTTTATGTGGTGGGGTACAGCTATCGCTACTATCCGGGGGCGGACCATGTGGAGCTTATTCCGGAGTACCTCTTTGAAAAGAGTAAGATACGCACCCATCAGCAGGCCATTTCCGCCCGGATGCAGCGGCTTGTGCGGCCCTTGCAGGGGAAAAGTCAGTTGGAGAAGGAATTGGCCATTCACGACTTTATTTTGGAGAATGTTCGCTATGACAAGCTGAAAAAGGCCTATTCCCATGAGATCATCGGGCCTATGACCCAGGGGGTCGGCGTGTGCGAGGGCATTGCCAAAACGGTGAAGGCCCTGTGCGACGCGGTGGGGGTGGAGTGCATCATTGCCCTCAGTGAAGCCAATCCGGAGAGAGGGGTACGATACCGCCATACCTGGAACATACTCACAATAGACGGAAAACGATACCATTTAGACGCCACCTTTGATAATTCCTTGCAGCGGGGCGTGAAGCGGTATGACTATTTTAATCTGGATGACCGGCATATTTTCCTGGACCACGAGAAGCTGGTGCTGCCGGTGCCGGCGTGCGGGGACGAAAAGGGGTACTACTACCGCTCTGTGTCCCTGACGAGGCCCGAGGATGTGGAAAACCGGGTGCGCCAGGCCCTGCGAAAGAAGCAGGCGCATTTTGTGTTTCACTGGCGGGGCGGCGGGCTGAACCGGGAGATACTGGCGGACCTGCTGGACCGGGCGGCGGCGCAGGCCGGGAAGAAGGGCTTGGGCGTAAGCTGCGCGGTGAATGTGCGGCAGGCGGTGATCCAGTTGGACTTCGGCGCGGCCAGGGAGACGGAGGTGCAGCAGCCGGACGAGGGGCAGGAGGAATAAGAGAAAAGTTGAAAGTGGAAAATGGAGAGATTTAGGGGATGCGGATTGCCACAGCCAGCGTTCGCGCTGGCTTGGCAATGACAGGGGACAAGAAGTGCGGGGCGGCGACCCTTCCGGTGCTTTGCGCCCTGGCAATGACATTTATAAGGATTACAGAAGGTCGATGGTTTAGGAGGAATCGGAATGGCGAAGAAGGCGGGGCGGAACACGAAGGCGCGGATCGTGGCGGCGGCGTGGAGGCTGTTTTATGAGCAGGGATACGAGGACACCACGGTGGAGGACATTGTGTTTGAGTCGGAGACCTCCAAGGGCTCCTTTTACCACTATTTTGAGGGAAAGGACGCACTGCTGGGGTCGCTGTCGGTGCTGTTTGATGAAAAGTACGAGGAGCTGCGGCCCCGGATCGACCCGGAGGCTGACGCAGTGGAGACGCTGGTGTTTTTGAACCGGGAGCTTTTCAATATGATCGACAACAGCGTGTCTCTGGAGCTGCTGGCACGGCTGTTTTCCTCGCAGCTGGTGACAAGAGGGGAAAAGCACCTGCTGGACCGCAACCGCACTTATTTTAAGCTGCTGTACCAGATCATCCGGGACGGACAGAGCCGGGGGCAGCTGCGCACGGACATGGCGGCCAATGAGATCGCCAAGGCCTATGCCATGTTTGAACGGGGAATGATGTACGACTGGTGCCTGTGCGGCGGGGAGTACGCCCTGGGGCGGTACAGTGCGCTGATGATGCCGATGTTTTTGCAGGGATTTCGGCCGGAGCGGTAAGGGCGGCGTTTTTTAATTTAACGAAGTAGAGGCAAGGTCCTTTGACCTTGCCTCTAAAGCTTTATTTGGGAGTCTTATAAAATAACCTTCGTTACACCGCGCCGGTGTCCGTGGGAAACTTCACAGAGATAGTCGTCCCCTTTTCGGAGCTTTCCGCCACCCGGATCTCACCGCCGTGGAGGGCCACAATCTCCCACGCCAGAGACAGTCCCAGCCCCACGCCGCCGTTTTCCCGACTGCGGGATTTATCCACCCGAAAGAAGGGCTGAAAAATGCTCTCCCGGTACGGCTGGGGGATGCCGCAGCCGGTATCCGTCACCGTGATATGAAGGCAGCTGGCCTCATATGCTACCGCAATATGTACCGTTCCGCCAGGGCGGTTGTAGCGGATGGCGTTTTCGGTGAGATTATAGAGCAGGCGGTAGAGCAGTGTGTCGCTGCCGGTCATGCTGCCGTCACCGGTGGCCTTGAGGGTAATGTCCTTCCTCTCGGCAAGGGGGGCCAGATCGGTGAAGATCTCCTCTACCATAGGGCCTATCTCTATGCGCTCGGTGCAGGGTACCGTCCGAAGCTCGCTCATCTCCAGGAGGGTTTTTGTCATCTGGGTCATGCGCTCGGTCTGCTCGCGCAGCAAACGAAGAAAGTCTGCCGTTTCCGGGGATACCTCGGGATGCTCTGCGGAAAACAGCTCAAGCTGCGCCTGCATCAGGGAAAGCGGCGTGCGCAGCTCGTGGGCGGCGTTTCCGGTGAACTGCCGCTGAGCGGCAAAGCCGGAGTCAAGGCGGTCAAGCATCTGATTGAAGGACCGGCTGAACTGCCGGAACTCCGGCAGGACCGCTTCGGGGATCTTTGTATCCGTCAGATTGTTCGGCTGCACCTTTTCCACCTGGGCGGCAAAGGTGCGCAGAGGCTTCAGGGCATGGCCGCTTAAAAAGTACGCAAGCACACCGCCCAGCAGTGCCGCTGCCGCCGTAATATACCAGTTGGTAGCGATAAAGGACTCCTGCGCGCCGTGAATGACGATGGTCAGCTCCTGGTCAAGCCTTTCCCGCCGGGGATCGAAAAAGTCCGGCTCGTCTCCCTCCGTGTCCTGGTAGCCCGTAATGTGGGAGCCTATGGAATCCATGTAATGCCTGCCGGAGTAGCCGATCAGGACATTCATGAAAATACAGGTGGCGCCGATAAGAAGCGCGGTCATCAGGGTGATGCGCCACTGCAGGGATAGATTTTTCACGGTTTTTCTTCCTCCATAACATAGCCCTCTCCGATGCGATTGCGGATCGGGTCAAAGCCCAGGGCGGCGCGCAGCTTCTTCCGCAGCGCGGAGATATGTACCCGGATGGAATTGCTGAAATGATCCACACGGTTATCCCACACATGGTCCAGCAGCTCCTCCTGACTGACCGGGCATCCCTGGTGCAGCAGCAGGTATTCCAGTATCCCAAGCTCCTTTCGGGTAAGGGACAGCTCCTGCCCGCCGGCTGTGGCGGTACGGGATTTGGTGTCAAAGGCTACCTGCCCGCAGGTGAGAACCACATCGTTTTGCGTAAATTGGCGCCGGGTGAGGCTGCGTATCCGGGCGGCTAACTCCTCTAAATGAAAAGGCTTTGCCAAATAATCATTGGCACCGGCATCCAGCCCCTCTACCTTGTCGGAAACGGCACTGCGCGCCGACAAAATAAGCACCTTCGTATCTCTGTCCTTTTGCCGCAGCGTCCGCAGCACCGTCATCCCGTCCGCCCCCGGCAGATTCAGATCCAGCAAGACAAGGTCGTACCGCTCCACGCCCAGCAGCGCAAGGGCTTTGTCTCCATCATAGCAAAAATCTACGCTGTAAGCAAGACGCCTGAGACTGCGAACGATCGTCTCACACAATGCGCGCTCATCTTCAACCACTAAAATATGCATAGAAAATCTCCTTGGGGTGTTTTTTCGGTTCGTCGATGGTATAAGCAGTCTCATTATACCACATGGACATAAGATTTTGGTTAAGTTTTCGTTCTTAACAGGGATTTTATATCCGATGCGCTACAATGGTGCTACAAAAGAAAGGGGTGACCGGGTTGTTTCGATCAAAAAAGGCCGTATTTCAGATCCTGCTTCTTATCTGCGGAGGGGCGATGCTGTGCTACGGAGTCCTGCGCGGGGAGGCCGATACCGTGCTGAGCAAGGCAATACGGCTGTGTTTGGAGTGTGTGGGAATTGGATAACGGTAAACACAGTAAAAAAAGAGGGGGCATTTCGCAGGGCCTCTCCCGCTTTCGCGGATGGGTGCAGGGGGGAGCGGCACTGCTGAGCAACCTGCATCTGCCCAATTTCCTGCGGGGCGGAATTTATCAGGGGAAGGGAAAGGCCGTTTGTGTGCCGGGCCTTAATTGCTATTCCTGTCCGGCCGCGTCAGGCGCCTGCCCCATCGGCTCATTTCAGGCGGTGGTGGGGTCTTCAAAATTCGCCTTTTCCTACTATATTACAGGATTTCTCCTATTGATGGGGGTTCTGCTGGGGCGGTTCATCTGCGGATTCCTCTGCCCCTTCGGATGGTTTCAGGAGCTGCTGCACAAGATCCCGACCCGGAAGCTATCCACCAAAAGGCTGAAGCCGCTGACCTACATTAAATACGCCGTTTTGCTTTTGGCGGTGGTCCTGCTTCCGGCGCTTATCAAAAACGATGTGGGCATGGGGGACCCATTCTTCTGTAAGTACCTCTGCCCCCAGGGCGTGCTGGAGGGGGCGATACCCCTTGCCGCCGTCAATTCGGGAATCCGCTCCGCCCTGGGCGTGCTCTTTTCGTGGAAGCTCGGGATACTGATAACGGTGATCGTGCTGAGTGTGCTTTTCTACAGGCCGTTTTGCAAGTGGCTGTGCCCGCTGGGTGCTTTTTATGCGCTGGTGAACAGAGTGTCACTTTTCGGAATGAAGGTGGATAAGCACAAGTGCATTTCCTGCGGAAAGTGCGCGAAGGCATGCAAGATGGATGTGGATGTAACCAAAAACCCCGACCACACCGAATGCATACGCTGCGGCATGTGCATCCGGGCCTGCCCCACCAAGGCGGTGAGCTTCTGCTACGGCTTCGGTAAAGGCAAGGAAAGGGAGCCCTCCGGCGAAAAGGCGGAGACAGAAAAACAAATACACGATGCAGAAAAGGAGTAAACACCATGAAAACAAAAAAGATTTTAACCCTATTGACCGCGGCGCTGCTGGTGCTCAGTCTTGCTGCCTGCGGCACGGGCAAGGATAGCAAGAAAGACGACAGCGGCAAAAAGACTGAAATTGCAGCCCTTTTGGCGGCGGAGCCAACCACAGCGGACGAGGCGGCGGAGCTGCATCAAAAGCTGATGGAGCAGGAAAATGCGATTCTGTCCCAGAACAGCGCTCTGTGGGAAAAGGTCTTTCTCTCTGCCAATAAAAACACGACCATGATTGAGGACGGCGGCAATTACGGGGACTTCCTGCTCAAAACGATTGAAGGCGCCAAGGACCAGTTCAAGTCGGACGAGCTGAAGCTGCTTAACGAAGGCGCGGAGCTGATTCGGGAGATCGAAGGAAAGCTGACGATTCTTGAGCAAAAATTCCCCGGCTGCGGCAACAAGCCCTCCGATGGGGACATGAGCGTTCCGGCGGAAAACGGAAAGCCCATCGAGAAGAGCAATCTGACGAAATTTCCCGCATTCGACGGCAAGGACCTTGCGGGAAACGAGGTGAAAAGCAGCACGCTGTTTGGGGAAAACACGGTTACCGTGGTAAACTTTTGGTTCACCACCTGCAGCCCCTGCGTGGGAGAGCTTGCCGAGCTGGAAGCGCTTAACAAGCAGCTGGCCGAAAAGGGCGGCGCGGTAGTCGGCATCAACTCCTTTACCCTGGATGGGGATAAAACGGCTATCGCCGAGGCCAAGGATATTCTGGCAAAGAAGGGCGTATCCTACAAAAACATTTGGTTTGACTCGAAAAGTGAGGCCGGAGAATTTACCTCCGGACTGTACTCCTATCCGACCACATATGTGGTTGACAAGAACGGCAACATTGTAGGCGAGCCGATCGTCGGCGCGATAACCGGACAAAAGCAGGCGCAGACGCTGCAGAAGCTCATCGATCAGGCCATTGCAAACAGTAAGGGCTGATGCTTGTTCCGAAATAAGAATACAAAACACAGCGGCAATGCGGGATATCTGCATTGCCGCTGTGTTATTGCATTATCAGAACTATGTCAATCTAGATTCGGAATAATGTCATAAAACAGGGACACACCCTTGCTGGGGAATATTCGCCGAAAATTCGCTCCATTCACTCTAAGCTGGTGTATGGAGCAAATTTGGCTTGCAAACCGAATCGTAAAATAGTCCAGTACAATTTGGTAAATCGTACTGGACTATTACAATCCGAAGCGCCGAAACACTATCGGCATTATTATATTCTAAAGAGGTTTTGTTGGTTGGACGACAAAATGACCGCCGGTATCGTCCGGCGGTCATTTTATCGTCTTGGCGTTATCTCGGCCTTCTGCGATCGTGCTCGGCATAGTAGCGCCGTTTGTCTTTCAGCATATTTTCGTCCGCTTCGCGGACAAGGTCTCCCAATCCGGCTGACACCCTTTGCGCGGCAATGCCGTAGGAAATGCTGTAGTCCTGTGCGGCAAGCGCCGATGATACCGCCTGCATACGCGCTTCACATACGGCTGCATCTGCCTTTGAAAAGACGACAAACTCGTCGCCTCCGATGCGATAAAGGCTGTCGTCGGTCAGCAGCAGCGTGCCGTCGGGTCGCAGCAGCGCTGAGTGATCTCACGATTCGCCCGCCGGACGAGGAAAAAGACCGAACAGAAGAGCAGCGCGCCGATCAGGAGCGTGACCGCCATCATCATGCCTACTCGTTTTTTGCTGACCATGTTCATTCCTTCTTTATCCTTCCTCCCTGTCGCGCGCCGCCAGGCTGCGCAGGAAGGATTCCGCTTCGCGCCCGGGCAGGACGCGCGAGAAATAAAAGCCCTGAATGAAGTCGCAGCCCGCCGCAAGCACGGCGTCGCACGTTGCCTTGTCCTCCACGCCCTCGCACAGCACGCGGATGCCCATGTCGTGGGAAAGACGGATCATGCCCTCCAGCAGCGCGCGGGCACGCGGCAAGGCGGACTCGATCACGATGCTGCGGTCGATCTTTACGCCGTCGATTGGGTAGGTGCTCAGGTCGGAGAGCGAGGAATAGCCCGCGCCGATATCGTCCAGCACGATGCGAAGCCCCATCGCGTGCAGCCCCTCGATCGTCCGCAGCGCCGCCTCGCGGTCGTGCGCGTAGGAGTCCTCCGTCAGCTCCACCACAAGGCGGTCGCGCGTAAAGTCGTACTGCTCGACGATCTCGCGCACGCGCGCGAGGATCTTTTCGTCTGCGATGGACTGGCGCGTGAAGTTGCACGAGAGCCACAGCGTCCCGCGCCCCTCCCGCTTCCACGTCTGGAGCTGCACGCACGCGCAGCGGAGCATATAGAGATCCAGCTCGGTGATCGTGCCGGCGCGGATCATCAGGTCGATGTATTTTGAGGGCTTGAGCAGTCCCTCCTCCGGGTTTTGCCAGCGCGAGACGGCCTCCGCGCCGACGACTGTGCCGGCGCGATCGACGACGAACTGGAGGTACGGCTCAAATTCGCCCTTTTCCACCGCCTTGCTCATGCTGCCGCGCAGACGCTCGAGCTGCTCGCTCTCGTCGATCATGCCGCGCGTGCTGAACGCGCAGGGAGTTTCCGTGCGGAACGCCAGGGCGCAGCCCTGGCGCGCGTTGTAGAGCGCAGCTTCGGCGCCGCAGTCGGGGTTTTCCGACAGCGAGCAGATGCCCGCGCGGAACGCGCCGGCATATTCAGCGCGGAAGCCCGCAAGGTAGCCGTCCAGCCCGCGGATAAGCCCCTCAGCGCGCTGCTGTGCCGCCTCGCGGCTGCCGCACTGACACACGAGCGCGAACATCCCGCGCCCCACGCAGGCGAGGTATTCCTCGCGTCCGCAGCCAAGGCGCAGATACTCCGCCGCGCGGGAGAAGATCTCCTCGCGCTCCGTTTCGCCAAAGCGCCGTTCGAGCGAGGGCATATCGCAGCCGATGCAGATGACATAGACGACGCTTCTGAGCGGGGCGGGGATGAGTGTTTCCATGCAGTTCAGATAATACCCGTCGTTGCCGATGCCGTAGCGCGGGTCGATGAGGGCGTTCGCCTTCAGCTCCGCGCGCTTTTTGCGCACAAGGACACCCAGCGCGACCCCCGCGCCGAGCATCATCACGCCCAGCGCCGCGAGCGTCACGAGCCAGCGCGTGCGATAGAGCGACGCCCCGCCGTCCTTTACGCTGACGGCAAGGATGCCGAGGCGCTCCGCCGCGCCGATGTCGTCGAGCGCACGCGCGATCTCCTCCGCCTGCGCCTCGGGCAGCGCGGAGGCAAAGCCGATGCAGATATTCTGCGGCTTGCCGGACACGGGCAGTGAGCAGAAAAGCTCGCTGCGGCGCAGGTACGCGCTGTCCACCGTTCCGGCGGGAAAGGCGGAGATGATATCCGCCTGCCGGTTCTCCGCCTGCTGCGCCTGCGTGGTATTTTTGCTGTACGGCAGGTAGACAAGGTCGTAGCCCGTGTACTCGCTCACGCGGCGGTACAGCTCCGGCAGCAGCCCCACATAAGAGTCGCTGCGGCTGTCGTAGGACTCGATGGGATAGAGATCGGCGTTTCCCGAGATCAGAAGCGTCTCCCTCGCGCTTGCATCCTGCACACAGAACAGCAGCGCTCCGATCGTCAGCGCAGCGCAGAGCGTGATTTTCAAGAGCTTTTTTCGGCGCACAGGCGGCACCCCCCTTTATTTCAAATCGATCTTGCGGCGCTCGATGCGCCCCCAGCTGAGTTTTTTCTTCCTATAGCCGATAAAGGCCGTGCAGCGCACCCATGCGAGAATAAAGCGCAGGAACACCAGCTCAAAGAGACACAGGCAGACGGCCTTGAGTCCGTCGCCGAACGAGAGCGTGAGATCCGCCGTATAGATGCGCGAGAAGAAGGCAGTGAGCGTCAGGACCCCGCCGAAGACGGCGTAGATGAGGAAGAAGAGCAGCATGAACGGCACGTTGATGAGGTCGCACCACCATGCGAGCACCATCGTGAACACGCCGAAGACCTCGATAAACGGCGAGAGCAGCTCGTAAATGAGGAAATAGAGATAGGATACAAAGCTCACCGCGCCGAACCTGTGATTGGAAAACATGACGCGATGCTTGTACATACTCTGGAACAGGCCCAGATGCCAGCGCCTTCGCTGCTTGCACAGATCGCGCAGCCGCTCGGGCACCTGCGTCCAGCAGATGGCGTCGGTGGCGTAGCGGATGGCATAGTCGATGCCGTTGATTGTGCAGTATTCGTGCAGCTTGACCACCAGCTCCATATCCTCGCCCATGGTCTTGTTGTCGTAGCCGCCCACGGCGATGACCGTGTCCTTTTTGAACAGTCCGAACGCGCCGGAAATGATGAGCGAGCCGTTGAAGCGGTCAAAGAGGATGCGCGAGGCGAGGAAGGAGCGGTCGTACTCCAGCACCTGCATGAAAGCGAGGATGCTGCGCGGCAGGCGGTAGCGTTTGACACGCCCGTTTTCCAGCTCCACATCGTTCGAGATGCGCACGATGCCGCCCACCGCCACCACCTTGCCGTCCTCCAGCACCGGCTGGGCGATGCGGCGCAGAGAGTCGTATTGCAGCACGGAGTCCGCGTCCATGCAGATAAAGTACGGGAAAGTTGCGGCGTTGATGCCCATGTTCAGCGCGTCTGCCTTGCCGCCGTTCTTTTTTCGGATGAGTGTCACCGGTACCTTCTGTGCGCGTGTCTCATAGACGTATTCCTCGCGCTGACAGTTGATCTGCCGGCGGATGGGACGGTGGACAACGTGCATATCGAACGCCTCGGCAAGCACCTCGGAGGTCGCATCGCTCGAACCGTCGTCCACCACGATGATCTCATAGGAGCGGTAGTCGAGCGCAAGCAGCGAGCGCACCGTGTCCACAACGGTGACCTCCTCGTTGTGGGCGGGCACGATGATGCTGATGGGCAGATAGTAGTCCGTGGGCAGGATGCTTTTGAACTTCTCCTGCCGGTTCCTCTTATAGAGGTCGAGGGAGCCGACGATGACCGAGAGGAACAAAAAGGTCGAGTAGCCGATCAGATAGGCGATAAAGAAATAGCCCACCCACTCAAGAAACAGCTTTATACCGTCGTACATACTGCGTCCTCCTTTCGCTCCTCCAGCTCCCGCACATCAAAGCGATAGCGCAGGATCTCGGAGGCGTAGCGGTCGTGCCCCTCGATCACGTCGATCAGATCGCGGTAGCCGCAGCCGAGCTGCTCCAGACTTTTTGACGCGTTGAAGCGGATATACCAGTTGGGATGATACAGGTTCTGTTTGAGCGTCGTCAGGGTCTGCTCCCCCGGATAGCTCGCCAGCACCGACGAGGCGATGGCGGCGTACTCCCAGCGCGCGTTTTCCGAGGGCGTCGCATAGCGCAGCAGATCGGCGTAGGCGGGGGGATAGGGGTAGCGTCCGAGGTAGCGCAGGCAGGCAAAGCGCACCTCGTCGTCCTGCGCGGGATCGTTGAGGAGCGCGTGTATTTTCTCGCAGTATGCGCCGGAGGAAAAGCGGAAATAGTTGAGGATCGTCACCTGCATCCAGACCTTGAAATCCTCAAACGCCGCCCACAGCGCCTCGGCAAGCTGCGTCTCGTCGCCGTTGAAGTTCAAAAGTCCGTCGGTAAGGAGCTTGGGGTTGTAGTAGAGGCTGCTCGCGTCGATGATGCGCAGCGCGCGCACGATGATCTGCGCGTCGCCCGAGGTGTAGAGCGCCTGCATGGTATTCTCGCGGCAGTAGATGCTCGGCTCGTTCAGCAGTTTGAGCAGCTCCTCCTTGAGCGGCGCGTCGTCCGCGCCGCCGAGCAGCTGGTATTTCTTGATGATGTAGGGGAAGTACGCCGCCTCGATCTCATCGCGGCGGCAGTAATCCTCTGCCAGCGTGATCATCACACCGTTAAGCGCTGTCAGATAGGAGCGGGTCAGCTCTGGCCGCCTCACGCGCAGGCGCTCCAGCGCGGCGTCAAAGGCCGCCATGCCGTTCACGCGGCGCAGTCTGCGCTCCATGAAGCGCAGATGCCTCTCGCTGACCGCTCCGGTCTCCGCGAGACGGTCAAGCTCCTGCGAGACCGTCAGCTCAAGGCGGATGCCGTCGCAGAAGGACCGATGCTCCCTGCGCCGCGAAAGGAACGCCGTTGCAATGTTAAAGAGGATCATGCCGGCGCAGATGCCGAGATAGGCGTAGATCAGAATTTGAACAAACACCGGCGTTCTTCCTTTCTCGTGTGTTTTACTGCCAGAGCTTTTGCAGAATGTAGTACGAGGGCTTGAGCCGCTCGTGATAGCTGACCGTATTGCCCCAGCCCTTGAGCGCCGCGGGATAGAGCGGCGTGCGCTCCTGCGCCGCGCCGTCGGTAAGACCAAGGTACATCGTGTCGATGGTGATGTAGTCCACGCCGTAGTTTTCATAGTAATCGTCGTGGATGGTCATGCGCGAGGGGTCTGAAAAGTTCAGAAGCTGCCAGGGAAGCTTCAGTTCCACATAGTCGCCCGCGAAGATGAAGTCCGCGAGGGAATCATAGTCCGGCGCGGCGGGGTTCGCGTTGCCGTAGGCAAGATCGCCCGTCTCGTAGGTCTCAGTGCTTGCCTGCCAGTTGCCCGTGAGCAGCGGCGTCGCCGTCTGGAGCATCAGGTCGATGGGCTTGAAAAGCGGCGTGTCCGCGTCGGGCGGGTCAAGGTAGGCGTCCGCGTCGTGGGTTTCGTGGTAAAACATGGCGCGCAGCACCTCGTAGCGCTCCTGCACCAGGAGGCGGCTGTTGTCCCTGCCGTCGATGGCGAGGACGAAGTCCACCGGGTCCTCAAAGCGCAGGCCGAAGTTTTCGCAGTAGGTGCTGCCCGTCTTGGGCGTGGTGTCGATGGGGATGTAGAGCGTTTTCTGCCCGTTCGCAAAGCCCTTTTCATAGGCGAGCAGATAGATGAACTTCTCGTCGTATTTCATCGAAAGGGCGCGCGTGCCGGTATCGAAGAGTTTATCCGCCTCCGTCCACTCGCTGAGATCGCCGTCCACATACGCGCTGCATTCCTCCGCACCGGGGTCAAAGGAGAGAAGCCCGAAGCATTGCTCGTTCGTCTGGTAGTCACTCCAGTAGGGCGTGCGCTGCAGGTTCACCGCATGCATGGTGTTCCAGGTGCGCTTGAACCACTCGTCCTGCCAGGTAAAGACGCAGCCGCCCGCGCAGTTTGCCGCGGTGATGTCGCGCCAGCAGTCCACGAGGGCCTGCCCCTGCTCCTGCTCGGACATATGGCCCTGATTGCGTCCGGTGTTCCGGTCGATCTGCGCCATGCCGCGCCCGGTGGAAACGCCGAACTCGGAGATGACGACGGGCATCGTGTGATGCCGCCGCAGGGCGCGCAGATAGGCAAGGTAGGTGTTCGCCGCGCCGGTCTCATCGTAGAAGTCCGATTGGCGCAGCACGGAACCGATGGGCGTGCCGGGACCGGTCTCCACACGAGAGATGACGGCCTTGCCGTCCCAGATGGGCGTGCGGTCCATCACCGCAGGGTTGAGGATATAGTTGAGATAGTCGGGATAGTAGGGATAGACATGATAGGAAACGAATTGCCCGGCAAGAAAGGCGTCCTCCGCACGGATATGCTCCACATCCACCTGCGCGCACTTCATAAAAAAGGTCGTGATATCTTCCGGATAGAGGAAGGGGTCGGTGGTCGGCCAGTTGGAAAACGCCACAAGGCGCTGGCTCTTATAGCGGCGGCTCTCGTATTCAATGATCCGGTCGCCCGCCTGCGCCAGCATGGACTCAAAGGCGGAGGCGTCCTCCGTCGCGGAGAGGTACGTTCCCTGATAGGGCGGCAGATCGGGGTATTTGTGGTTGGTGTAGGTGACGGTCACATCCTCCCACTCCACACCGAGAATATAGCCGATGACCCAGCGGGAAACATCCTTGGTGTAGAAGCCGGAGCCCGTTCCGCGCCCCAACGATATTTTGCGGTTTCCGTGCAGGACATCGACCAGCGTGCGCCCGTCCTTGATAAACGCATCGAGAAAGTCCTTATCGTAGGCGTCGCGGTGGGAATTCTGCACATAGTCGTTGACCCACACGCCATGGATCAGCCAGAGCGGCTCCTCGCCGTTCTCCTCGCGCGCGGTGTTGTACTCGTAGAAGGCGTTGTAGAAGTCGTCGTGGAGCGTAATGTAGACGCGCACGGTATTGGCGCCCATCTCCTGCATCTGGGCAAACCAGCGCAGGTAGGTCTCCTTGCTGACGGCGTAGTCCGTCGCCCACTCGCCCGGGATGCCCACGCCGAGGTTCACGCCCTTAACGATAAACGGCTCGGGACCGCTGCCGCGATCCATGTAAATGCTTTGCGTATCCGTGGTCATAAAGGCCGTCACCGGCTCGTCCGGCTTCAGGTCGATGTACCATCCCAGCCGGTAGCGCGCCGTGTCATAAGCAAGATAGAGCAGAATCAGAGCGGAAAGTGCGATGATAAATTTTTTCACGGCTCCGCCCTCGCTTTCTCAGTGGTTGAATTTCTTGTTTTTGGATTCGTGGCTGTACTGGCGCAGAATGTCGATGTGCTCATCCATCCACGCGCCGCGCTCCGTGCAGAAGCGCTTCATCTGCGCGACGGCCTCGGTGTGCGTGTGCGGGTTTCGCCCTGCGGGTGAGATCATATCCTTATCCAGCGTGTAGCCCCAGACGGAGAAATTGCGGTCGATGGCGGGGCCGAGCCATTCCACCACGGCATCCATATAGCCGTTGAGATATGCATCGCTCAGGACACCCTGCCGCAGCGCACGGTAGCGCTCGATCACGGCGTTCATAAAGTCCTCGTCCTTGCTGAGCATATAGTACCAGACATTGTATTGCAGCTCAAAATGCTGCGGCTCTGTGACCGGATGACTGTAGTTGTCACAGGCGGAGTTGAAGTCCCAGATGCACATTTTGTATTTGCCGCGCACATCCCTGTAGATATAGGTGGAAAGCCAGCCCGCATCATAGTTGCAGGTAAACTCGTTGAGGATAAAGTAGTCCACGAAAGAGCTCATGTCCGCCTGCTCCCACCATGCATAGGGCTCGGTATCATAGTCATAGGAGAAGAGTGACTTTTCAAAGTCGGAGAAATCCTGTGCGATCCACGCCGCGCGCTCCGGCGTAAGCCATTTTGTTCCCGGATAGACGATGTCCATATCCTGCAGATTTCGCAGGGCGTATTGGGAGAAGGCCTCGATGTTTTTGGCCTCGTTGCCGCTGCCGCGGTCAAGGCGCAGAGCATAGCTCGTCTGCACCGTGTCCTTCGACGGCTCCGTGAGCTTCAAGCGGGCATCCGCGCCGGAGCTGACAGTCTCCGTCATAACATAAAGCCCCTGATACACTCCGTTGAGCAGTACCTCGCAGAAGCGCACATTCGGCGCGTAGTCCATGATCTCGCCCGCAAGATTGTACCACATATAATTGCGGATGAGCGTCTTATCGAGGTACGGCCCATGCAGCGCCCACTCGTCGAAGGCATCCATCCCCAGCATGGCGACATCGCGCGAGGCCGCACCGTCGTCCGTCAGCGTCTTGACAAGATAGCTGTGCTTATCAAAATAGCGCGAGGAGTTGCCTCGCACTCGAATGTCAATGACGCTCTGAAGCGTCGGCGTGTCGGCGGGGTGATTGTTGCCCTCGGCATGATCCACCACCGAGACGGACGCGCGCAGCAGCGTACTGCCGTCTGCGGTCGTGGTGAAAGCATCGTCCTCACGGTCGCTGCCGCCGCTCTGGATGGGAACGCCGGGGATCTCCGTGCCGCCGGTGTCGATGAGAACGAGCGGCAGATGAGAGCAGAGCAGATCTTCTCCGTGGTCGGCGCAGGGCGTGTAGGCGGGGCGCTCAAGATGCTGATGATAGCGTGGGTGCTCATCGGTCAGCACGGCTGACAGGTTTGTTGCGGATAGGAGGAGCAGCAGCGCACAGGCCGCAAGAGCCATTCGCTTGTATTTCATGTTCGTCTCCGCTCCTCTCTTTCCGGTTTCTCAGTTCGACACCTCATCGTTCTGCATGACAAGATTGACATAATCGATGCTTCCCAGCGAATAGATGCTGCCGGGAATGTCCGGCGTTGTCTGCTCCGCGCGGCGCAGGAGCTTTTGCGTGATCTCGTAGATCAGTTCGACCGTATCCTCCGTCGTGTTTTCCACACGTAGCGTCGCTTTGGCGCGAAAGAGCTTGTAGACCTGCGCCTTGATCGGCTCCTGCTTGCTGCGGTGGGCGCGGATGATGAGCAGCATCCGGTTATCGCTCTTGATGCAGCCGAGCAGCAGGATCACCGTGAAGGTCACGGCGCTGCCGATGCAGGCCACGGCATAATCGCCCACGCCGCAGCAGATGCCGACAATGATGGACCAAAAAATATAAACCGTATCGCGCGAGTCCTTGATGGCGGTGCGGAAGCGGACGATGGACAGCGCGCCCACCATACCGAGAGACAGGGCGATGTTGTTGCCGATGACGGTCATGACCGTCCCCGTCAGCACTGCGAGAATGACGAGTGAGGCGTTGAACTTGCGGCTGTAGATCGTCCCGCGGTGAGAGATGGCGTAGGACAGGAAGATAAAAAAGCCCAGCACGGCGGCAAGGACGATATTGAGCAGAATATCCTCCCACGACATATCGCGGGGTGTGGTAAAAAGGTTCAGGATCTGTTGTCTCATGGTGTTTTCCTCCTATAGCCTCGTCTGACATCCGTTTTGGCGGGCAAGCACATATTTGCTGACAGAAAGCTCACTGCGATCCACGCTGTTGATCAGCTCGCGAATATAATCGAGCAGAAAGCCGTTGTACTTGACCTCAAGCACCACGCAGTACGGATCGAGCACGGGGTTCATGTTCAGCCGCGGCGAAAAGAGGTCGAAGCAGCTCTCGACGGAAACAATGCGGCTGTCAAAGGTAATGCGTATTTTGTTCTCCTTGGCGATAAATGCCTTGCGGTCGTATTCTACGATCGTTTTGGGGCGATAGCACCGGCTGTGCATCAGCGCGTAGCACTCCGCGGCAAAAGGCTCCGGATACCGCAGCAGCGGCGTGTAGTCGCCGCGCGTGAGCGCTTGGGCATCCTCCCGTGTCACGCGCAGAGAGCGCTTGAGCTGACTTGCGCCCTGCTTCTGCTTCATCTCCAGCATGGCGAAGTCTGCCGCCGGATCATAGCAGCGCAGGCGCAGCTTGCGCCGCAGCTCTACGCCCGCAGCCTTTTCGCGGAAGTCCCTGTCGTCGAGCGTATCGAAGTAAAGCGAGCGGACAGGGTAGCCGCTTATGCCGTTGTGCGGGTCCTCGTGCATGACCTGCGCGAGCCGATGGCAGGCTTGCAGCGCCTCCGGCAGCGAGATCAGATATTTCTTTTCCTCGCGGAACACGCGGTTCACCGATGCTCCCTCCTTTCGCAGAGAAAGAAACTGACCGCAGTCCTGCTAAGGCAATACCGCAGCTTTCACTGCGCGGTGTTGCCTTAAGAGTGCGGTCGGTCGATCATAGGGGCTCCCGCTCAGCCATATGGCCCTGCAGCATAGTCTTTCGACGATTTTTCATCTTAAACATTTATGCAGGGCTGCGCCGCATAAGTAAAGTCCTTTCCGGCATTTGGCGTGTGACATCGCTTGTGCGGCGGAAGTCCTCTCGTGCGCGGGAACCGGATATAGAAATGCCCCTCGTCATGCCCATTCGTTTTTTTCATACTGCACCTCCGTTGTTGTGTATGCCCGTGCTTCCG
>UMLW01008087.1_pt1 | contig 16748 bp, 13 predicted proteins | sample 1966601 | NCBI WGS metagenome assembly UMLW01 (sample SAMEA4836211, study PRJEB28245) | human gut metagenome | biome: gut microbiome; material: fecal sample | place: Denmark | collected 2008 | reverse complement strand
AAGACGGAGGGTGCGACACGCCGGATCTGGTTTCTGTCCAGCGGGCTGTTGTCTCGGTTGCGATAGAGTTCGCGGGTGAATGTTTGATTATTCATATTCATTGATGGTTGGTTTGTTGCAACAAAAAGCCCGCCTCCCGGAACAAGGCCGGGAGGCGGGCACTGGCAGAAAGTAGAGAATCCACTTCCTCATGGATATATGACGCGGGGGAGAGGGGGATTTTCAAAAAAATTATGATTCGCCCATATGATCGAATGGAATTGCAAACATATAAAAAAATCAGTAAAAAAGATTTCAGTCCTGAGTAACTGTATAATTGAATTTTTTTACATCTGATCAAAAACTGCTTTCAAACTATGAATACTAACTGGAATTGGATTAGCTCAAAATGGTGGAAATTTGACTTTCATAGCCATACCCCAGCGTCAGATGATTATGGTAAAGGACCGAAACAAGCCGAATATAAACAAATTTCTCCAACAGATTGGTTGCTCAATTATATGAGACAAGGCATTGATTGTGTCGCTGTAACAGATCATAATTCGGGAGCTTGGATTGATCCTCTTAAACATGCTCTCCAACATCTGAAATCCCAACAACATCCAGATTATCGGCCTCTCTACCTCTTTCCTGGTGTTGAGATTTCTGTTCATGGAGGCATTCATGTATTAGGAATTTTTGATATTAACAAAACAACTGATGATATTGATCATCTACTTGGGACTATAAATTATCACGGACTTAGGGGAAAAAGTGATGCCTGTACCGAGCATACTGCTTCGATGGTAATCGATGGAATAACAAGATTGGGTGGACTAGCTATCCCTGCTCATGTTGATCAGGTTAGAGGCCTTTTTCATGAGTTTTCTGGCACAACATTAGATCAAACTCTTAATAATAAAAATGTTATTGCCATGGAGGTTGTTGATATAATGCAAAGTAAACCAGCGCTTTATGTCGACAAAAAACTGAATTGGTCAGAGGTACTTGGAACAGACTCTCATCATCCAGAGGGAGTTGAGGGAGAATGTTACCCAGGAAGTCATTTTACATGGGTTAAAATGTCGACCCCATCTTATGATGGATTACGTTTGGCTCTCATTGATGGAGCTCTTTCTTTGAAACGTTCCGATCAATATACTGAAGATCCTAATACCTATGGATCTATAGTCATCGAAAATATCGCTGTCAATGATGCAAAATATTTAGGTCAGGGACAATCTTTTTCCTGTCAACTTAATCCGTGGCTCAACACCATTATTGGAGGGCGTGGCACTGGAAAATCAACCGTATTAGAATTTTTACGAATAGCACTAGAAAGAACACATGAAATTCCTCAAAGTTTGGAAGAAGAATTTTTAAAGTATCGTCAGAGATCAAATAATCGTCAAGACGAAGGCCTCTTAACTCCCGCTTCAGTAATCACAATTGAGATTCGAAAAGACGGTGCTCGTTTCCGGGTTACTAGGTCGGAAGTTGACAATACATGCATAATAGAGCAAGAGGAAGAACCGGGCTCTTGGCGTGTATCAGAAGGAGATATTGCACAACGATTCCCAATAAGGATATATAGTCAGAAACAGATTTTCGAATTAGCTAAACATCCTCAAGCACTATTGCGAATTGTTGATGATTCTCCTGATGTTAATTATCGCGACTGGAAAGTAGAGTGGAATGAACTAATATCAAAGTTTCTTTCTATTTGTGCCCAGGGGCGTGTAGTAAAAGCGGGGCTCCAAGAAGAATCAGTAGTCAAGGGCCAGCTTCAAGATGTTACGCGGAAACTTGGCGTTTTTGAACAATCAGGATATTCAGATATCCTTAAAAATTATCAACATAGGCAGAACCAAAAAAGCGCTATCCATTCATGGGAAAAATCATGGGAAAATACCGATGAAAAAGTAAAAAATATCTCAAGAGAGTTATTGCCGTCAAATCTAGATTTACAGTTCTTTGACTCCGACAATGTAGATGATAGTGAGTTGATCACGGCTATGAAAGAAGTTCATTCCTCGTTTGGCAAAATTCGAGACGAGGTAGACGCCATTGTACAACGGCTTAACGAGATAAAGAGCACATGGCTTCAAACAAAATTAGATCTTAAAGTATCTAAACAGATAATAAAAACAGACCAAGAATATTCTAACTTATGTGAACGTCTTACGGAAGCTGATGCTGGTTCACCTACTGCATATAGTTCTTTAGTCAAACAACGACAAGATCTTGAAGAAAAATTTAAGGGATTTGATAAAAAACGAGAAATACTCCGCCAGCATAAGCAAGATGCGTTGAAGTGCTTACAAGAAATAAGTGAACATCGGGCTAAAATAACGGAGCTTCGCAGAGAGTTTCTCAAAGCTACTTTAGTCCAAAATCCGTATGTACAAATTGAAGTTATTCCATACGGCAACAAAGCTGCTGTAGAAGAAGAATTGCGTAACCTAATTGGAAGAAATAGCGGAGGTTTTGATCGTGATATTGGTGTAGTCGATGGAGATGAAGGGGTGTTGTCTACGTTATATCTGGACAATGGTAAGTCTATGGACGACAAAATTAAGGAACTAAAATTTTTCTTAGATGCACTTTATAAAAACGATGTAGTAGCAATGAAAAATGTTAAAGATCGACGATTTGCTGCTCACATCCAATCCTTACAACCTGAACAAATGGACAGGATCAGATGCTGGTTTCCAGAAGACTCTCTGGATGTCAAGTTTAGCCTTAAGGAAGGCAGAGGCTTTAAGCCAGTAGAACAAGGCTCGCCAGGGCAGAAAACTGCTGCTCTTTTGGCATTCATTCTTTCGTATGGCAATGAACCTCTGATACTTGACCAGCCTGAGGATGATTTGGATAATCACTTGATTTATGACCTGATTGTAAGTCAGCTACGAGAAATCAAACAGAGACGACAAATTCTAATTGTAACACACAATGCGAATATCGTTGTGAATGGTGATGCAGAAAATGTTATTGCTTTGGACATAAAAGCTGGACAAACAAGAATTGTAACGCAAGGAGGTCTTCAAGATTCTTCTATAAGGAATGAAATTTGTAGAATAATGGAAGGAGGCAAGGAGGCGTTTGAACAGAGATATAAAAGAATTAATGCAGGGCTGTAGGTTTTTCTAGATACAACCAATACAAGCTAAAAAGAAGCCAACCTCACGGCAGACTTCTGAATAAACACCTTTCTCTTAGGCCTTGCACCACCCGGAGCATTCCTTCCTGTACTGGCACCACGAGCATTGCATCCCGGGCTGGGGATGGAAATGTTCGGTACTGATGCCTTCGTAGGCGATCCTGTACAGGTCGGCGATGCGTCGCTTACGCTGTTCGTTGGCTGGGTGAATCTTGACCCGGATTACCTGGGGCGTCTTCGTCTTGACCAGGTAGATCAGATCCAGTGACGGAGGCGTGTCTCCTGTCGCTTCTTCGATCATCATCTGATAGGTGACCAGCTGGAGTTCATGGTCAAAGGCGGCATGCCCGGCGTCCGGTTTGGCGGCAGCGGACTTGTAGTCAATTGCCGTCAGATCGTGCTGAACGAGGTCGATGACACCTCGCACGGGAACCGGCAGGCCGGGGATGGTAGCCGACAGTCCTACTTCCACTCCCAGGGGCATCTGTGAAGTAACCTCGTTAGAGGCCATGTAGGCCTTGACGGTGTTCCAAGCACAGGAACGTACCTTCTGGCGCGTTTCTTCGTCGGCGTAGTCCACCGAACCTTCCGCCTTCTCCAGCTCCAGGAAGTGGACACAGAAGGCTTCTTTTATGGCCGCTTCACTGCTGTCCTCTCCTCGCCATCGAGCGAGGTTGAAGGACTGGAGTGTGGCGTGGATGGCCTTGCCGACATGCAGGGCAACCGTTGTCGGTTTCCGTATCTGCACTACCCTCTCAAAGAAGAAACGAAGGGAACACGACAGGTACGACTTGACTGACGAGGGCGACAAATAGTCCGGACGTATGGCTGAGGAAGGAGAAGCCTCGGGAGGAAACTTCTTCACCAATGCCATAGCCGGGTGCAGAGAGGATGAACGTATTGGCCGGGTTGCAGGAGCGATCATGGTCAGTACGGGTTGGAGTCGCCGGAGTAGGCCGTAGCAGGACGGCGGGTGTAGTTATTCCTGCCTGATGTCGAACGTTTGGATGACGAACCAGAACGATTCATCAGCTCGTCGATCAGCCCGGAGGCTTCCATGCGGTTGAGCATGGCAATCGACTTGTTGAATCTCCGGGTAGCTAGTTCGTTCAGGGCAGAGTCATCTATTCCGGCCTTCCCGGCCAGTTCCAGGATGAGCGACTGTTGTTTCTCCGAGCACTTCCATGCAGGAACAGTTTCAGCAGAGCTCTCAGGAACGCTTGCAGGAGGCGTTTGCCTCACGGATGATGTGGATGCCCTCTGTGATCTGAACGCCCCGGGAACAGACGTTTGAGCAGCTTGTGTGCCGTAATGTTCGTCAGGGACGAATCCGACCTGTTGAATCTGGGCATCTACGGCGGCCTGAAGGGAACCATAGAGCCGTTCTGTTTCGAATGGCAACTCTGATGTGTTGCTGATTTCCGTTTCAATGGATACTTCGAACTGGTGGGAGGAATACCCCGGCAGCCCGAGGCGTTTGCTGTAGTTGGCGATGAGTTTAATAGCCATGGTAGTGGTTCTTTCGTTGTTGATGGGTGGATACAGAAAAACCGCCATGCTCGGGATAGTGAGCATAGCGGCTTCACGAATGATGACAGGCTGGTAAGTACCTGTGTCTGGTATATATGACCGTGAAAGAAAGGTTATTTCAAAAGAGAAGGTTTCACATCCCGTTGTCCCGGGAAAGTAGACATGGCCTTGTCGTAGCCGGCTCCATGTATCGTGGAGGCGATCTTGGTCAGCTGATGCCAGTAGGAAGGTCGCATGAGCAGTATTTTATGACTGAGCTAAAAGAAAAGCAACACCCAGCCACTCCGGGTGTGGAGCGGCTGGGTGTTGCTGACGAGATTACAATTCTCTTACCGTTTTTGTTGGGGCTTGCTTGGAGTCTGGCAATTCCGGTACGCGTCTGTTAATGCGATGAATGTTCGTATCATCAATGAAGCCGTCATCATAATCCGTTGTCGCATCCCAGTATAATACAGCAAATCCAGCTAATAGAATACCCAGCACCCACATAGTGATCTTCGCACTCCGGGGCCACGGTTGTTTGATTGATTTGTCTTTCATGATGATCTCCTTTCGTTGAGTTGTTCAAAACAACCACTTGATGTAGCTGTCCCTACATCAAGTGGTTGTGATTTTAATGCGAATCAGTACTACTATACTCTATCATAGGATCATCAAGATCAGGCATAATGATAGGAATATCCTCCTCTTTTGGTTCTTCTAACGCAGGAGGTAAACGATCATCATACGGTCCTGGTTTAACTGTCGTAGCATCAAGCGCAATATATACGCTGGCAAGGAACAGCAAAATGCTCAGTACCCACACAGTGATCTTCGCACTCCGGGGCCATGGACGTTTGATTGATTTGTCTTTCATGAAGTGATCCCTTCCTTTTCATTACCACTTCATCGGGGCTGGTATGGTTTCATTGTGCTTTCTATGATAAGTGACCGGGTTTGCCAGCCACCATATGCCTTGAATGAGAGCAAGGATGAATTCGGAAATCCATAAAATCCCAAGCTCCGGATTAGGATTAATGAATGCAGCAACAATGATCACAATATATATGATCCCCCACCCCCAGCTTCCATTGTAGAATTTATGAGCTCCAACGGGCCACAGGAAAATAGCCAGCAAACCTGCAATGATGCTGCTTTTATGTCGCCCATGAGTATGGACGGAACGAACAGGCGCGGCTTGTGTTTTTTCTCCTTTCGTCATGGAATGCTTCCGGAAAGATCCAAAGCTTTTGAATATAAAAATAGCACCTATTAATATCAGAAAGCGCCAGAATCTCACTTGAGGCCATAAATTGATGCAGATCACAAAAATTACAATTAAACCGACTCCTATTGCCATATGTAGCCATGCATCCTGAAGGATAGGTGATGTTTTCTTCACCTGTGCATTGTTCAATGCAACGGGCAACGGTGGAGGCACTGCTGTCGTTGGTGGAGAAGGTGGAGCAACATACCAGGAGAACGCATCTTCGCAAATTTTCCATGTTGCCCAGCCTGGCATCCATGCTAGAGAGCCTTGCGGAAGCTTCCTGTTCCGGTAGAGTTCTTTCAATTCTTCCTCCGAGAACGGACCTTCCTGCGTGCCGTCTGGCCGAGTTATATGGTAAGAGTCCATAATTTTTTGTCAGAGTTTACCAACCGCTTCCTTGATAAGTGCCGTCATTGAAACGTCCCGCATTCCGGGATCGTGGTACTTCACCAGCTCCGCCACATTGCGGGCAAGGCATGCGGTATTGATTTGATTCCGTTCGATTCCAGAGAGCCCTTCCGCTGCCCGGCGTTACAACTCCGCTTCCTCCGCATTTTTTGCAGATCTCCATGGCATTGTTTTCGTAAAAGTTATTGGCCGCACGAATCATTTGTTGCAACTGATAGTCCGAATTGTCGCCCCCACCCATACTGTTCTGTATCCACGCATCTGATTCATACTGGGGAACAGCGGGCTTCTTCGTGCCAAATGAAAGAATGACGACTATCAGCATCAGGCCGATAACACAGATCGTATAATGGTTTACTCCGTACGTTTGCCCTTTTACCTGTAATGCCCGCAATCCCCATCGATGGATCTGATTCAGAATTTCATGGTTCTGCATCCAATCTGACAAGGACCTGTATTCCTTTACCGTCGATGCCTTCATTTCATCTGGAGAAAAGGATTTCTCATGTTGTTCCGCATGAGCAGACGATGTGTCTGAATGGGATGCCGTACCTTCTGAACCGGGATGTGGAGGAAGAGGCGGCAGCTTGGCGCTGGAAATAAACCATTCAAAGGCGTCTTCACAGGGACGCCATTGATCCCATCCTTCTGTCCAGACGTAAGACCTGGGGGGAAGAGTCCGCTGATGATAGAACCCTTTTAGCTCGTCTTCGGAAAAAGGTCCTTCCTGTGTGCTGCCCGGTCGAGCAAGGTAATAGGAAATCATAAGCATCAAAGTGTAGATTCATGAACTGAACGAGAGAAAGCGCATCAGAAGAATAATGGCAACAGTCCTCCCAGAATGAGTATTGAAACAAGCATGAGGCCCAGGATGGCAAAGGAACGTTTCCATGAGCATTGGAAATTCCGGGCAACTACAAGGATGATCAGGATTTCAACGAAGAGAAAGAGCCATGACTGGTTCACCCAGTTGCCAAGCATATCGAAGATGGCCAGACCAACGCACCACGGGATCAATGTTTTCCGGTTTATTGTAGCATCCTTGGGAGAAAGCAGCACAATATACCCGTACAACAATAGACCGGAGACGATGCTGATGAGGAATGGAAACGCCTCCCCAGGAGAAGAACCTTCCACGGTTTTCATGAATGCGTAGTATTCATCCAGTTCTCTCTGTGCTCTCGTATCCCCGGCATTAGCTTTCTGCTGTAAATGACCTGTCGACCATTCATTGTTGCTCTGAGCCATAGCAAGCTGCTGGCGCAACGCATTAGCCTGGGCCGTATCTCCTTTTCCCTCAGCTTCAGCAATAGCATTTTCCATCCGTAGGACTCCTATAGCACGTTCCTTGGCTGTAGTGGCTCCTCCCATGTACTGCTGGTACAAGCGATTACCATACTGTTGCCTTGCCTGCGCAATACCTTTCTCCATATCTTCATCCAGCCCAGACTTTTTCGGAGGAGAACCGGGCTCATCTTGAGAAAACGCCTCAGGGGTATAAAAAAGGAAGCAAAACCCCATCAGCAGAGCAGTAAGAATGCTCCTTTTTATCCTAAGTCTTTGTCTTTGGCGTACTGTATTCATTGTTATGTTTATATTTGTGTTAATTGCCTCCCGGCAGGATTTTGCTTGCATGATAAGATGTGAAAAGAGTTAGAGCCAAAATACCACAAAGAGTGACGTACGAATGTTTCTATATCTCTACACCCAAAATCACTGCTGCCAGAATTCCCCCGACAAGAGAAATTCCCATACTGATGCCTAATACCCCGAATGATTTACCCAGTGTGAAATTCAGAACTTTATGAGCAACCAGGACAATGGCCGCCAGTTCCAGCAAAGCAAGAAAACCTGAGTCTATCACGGTAAGGATGAGATCGACCACGGCGAATATAATGGCAATCGTTTTGAAGTCCTTGATTGCAGCCGGTTCTTTATGCTCGGACAACCAGTAGAGCGCCAGGAAGATCGAATAACCAAACAATCCGGAGCAAATCAACGTAAACAGAATCTCCCTGCCGGGTTCTGTTTTGCTAAGCTCCCGAGCGCTCTTACTGACAAGGATGGCGCAAGAGGACAATAGGGAGGTAGTTACAATGGCAAATCCAGTCGCTAACCCGATTTTATATATTTCATTTCTCTTCATGTGATCACATGTCGTTGGTTATTGATTGCAGAACATGTCTTTTGACCCGCTTCCAGTTGCGGCAGGCCAACGTTCGAATACCGGAATCCGACTGGCTGATCAGGATGCCATGCGCTGCCCGTTCACGTTCCAGAACGGTGCGGCGTTCCTTCTCGGTGAGAGTACCGGGATGAACGACCTCGACGATCACAGGCGTCATCTTCCCGTCGGGGAAACAAACCATGCACCGGTGCTCTACCGTTTCCATCCCGTCCGGCCAGGCGATGGCTCCGGCGCTTTGCACCTCCTTCAGGGAATGCCATTGAAACCCTTCCGATGGGTCATTCCCATGGCAATCCGGATGACGGCAGTCAGCGCAGCGGTACCCCAGCGGCTCCCCGCATAAATCGTCCACCAGAACCTTGTGTCCGACAACCAGCCCGCTCTGCCGGTCGGCCTCCAGACTCTGGACGACATAACGGTGCATGGCCCGTTCGACGAGCATCAGTTGATGGCCTCCGCATCGGGGACAGGTGAACTGGATGATACTTTTCATTGCTGGCATCTCGTTTACATTGCCTGTATATCTCCTTTTTACGATTTTAGTCAACCTGAAAATCTCAATTTAATCTCAAAAATAGGGATGTTATATAACCGTATTGCCATTCCTGAGCGATAGTGCTACATTCCGAAACATGGCGGGAGTGAATCAGGATGAGCTGAAAATGAATGTCAAGCTGTGGCTCAAGGCCAACGGTTTCGACTACGCATGGCTCGCCGAACGATGTTTCGTGACGGAAGCGACCGTCCGCAACTGGATGGCGAAAAAGCCCATTCCCGCCGCCAAGGAACACATCATCCGGGAACTCATCAAGCAGCTCCCGCTGACTCTCCCGAGCCGGGTGCAGGTGGAAGAGGAGACGCTGATTACCCTGAAGCTCGATCCGGATACCCGCAAGGTCCTTGAGAAAAAAGCCTTCTCCCAGGGCAAGACCCTGAAGGAGTTCCTGGCCGACGAAGTGCCGAGGCTCGGCAATCCCCCGCTTGCCTGATTGTATGGACGCCTCCGGCTTCGCATTGCCTCCGGGAACTCTGCTGGGCAATTACAAGTTGCTCAAGGCGCTGGGCCAGGGAGGCTTCGGCATCACCTACATCGCCTGGGACAACCAGCTCAGACGCAACATTGTTCTCAAGGAATGTTTCCCCCTGGGGTTGTGCAGCCGGGATTCGGATACGGGAGAGATCATCCCGTTGCCTCATACGTCCCGGCAGGCTTACCGGACGGCTATGGATTCACTCCGCAAGGAAGCGCAGACGCTGGCTTCCCTGAACCATGAACGCATCGTCCGGGTCTACGATGTCTTCGAGTCCCATGGCAGTATCTTCTACGTGATGCCGTGGCTGGAGGGCGGTTCGCTGCGGGAACGCATGGACGAAGCCGTTTCCGGGAAGAGCACGATCACCCCGGAGCAAGCCGCCGAGTGGCTTCTGCTCCTGCTGGATGGGCTGGACTATCTGCATGGCAAGGGGATTTATCATCGCGACATCAAGCCCGGCAACATCCTCTTTGATGAACGGGGGTTGCCTGTGCTGATCGACTTCGGGGCGGCGCTCAACAAGCCGGAAGTGACCTGTACGATTACTCAGGGAGAGTTCTCGTATGCCTATGCCTCCCCGGAACAAATCACCGGGAAAGGAGCAATCGGCCCATGGACGGATTTCTATGCATTGGCCGATACCTGGTACGAGTTGATCTCGGGAATTTCCGTCGAACCGGCCGACAGGAGGCTGATGCGGGATGATGTCGTCCCGCTCTCGGACATGGTTCTTTCCCAGCCATGGCCCCGGGAACTGCTGGCATCCATTGACCGGAACCTGCGGCTCAGTCCTGAAGAGCGTTGCCAGACAGCCGGTCAGTGGAAGGAATGGCTGCAACAGGGGAAACCCGGAGGATTACGGAAAACGGGAGCTTCCGGAAAAACCGTTTCCTTCGCAGTCACAGCTGCCGTCATCATTCTTGTACTTGCCGGCGTATGGCTATGGCAACAGTCGTCCCGGACTGATACTCCTCCATCCGCGTTCAATACGGGTGGTCAATGGGCCGCCAAACCTTCTCAGGAATTCAAGGACGCCCTGTACAGAAAAATCCGTGCCTACTACAGACTGGATGACTACCTTGGCAAGGCGAAGGAATACGAACGAAAAGTCGAGACAGAGCAACGCCAGTGCCTCAAGGAGATGGATGAATTGAAACAGGAGATGGAAAAGGAGATTCTGTCCCTTGTGACCTACAATGACGCCATGGATTTCCTCGACATCATCGGGAAGAGACATGATGCATTGATGAAAAAATGGGGGGCAACCTGTGATGAACTGAATAAGGGGTATCTCAACGAAGTCATCTTGCCCCTGTCAAATATCACTGATAATGTCATTGCCACCTATCCGGCTGAAACCAGGGAGGAAGAACTATTGCTTCCTGCCATGGAAGACAGGATTCAGAAAGAATGCAATGATGCGCTAGTGGCAGCATTTTTCTGGAAGTTGAATGATGTTATCAGTAAGGACTCCACGGATCAAATGAGCTTCCTGATGAACATGGCCCAGAAACGGGCACAGGAATTACCCGTTTCTCAAGAATGACGATACGTCAACAACCCATTGTCAATAATGGATGTCAGAAAATCAAAAAGTGCGGGGGAACAGAATACTGCTGCTTTCTTCAAAGAAAATACATCACCATATACCGAAGCGTTTAACGGCCTGAGACTGAAAATTACTTGCGGCCCTTCCTGTTCTCCAGCTTTTTGATATCTCGCTCCAGTTCTTTCACATAGTCCTGTTCCGCCTGGTGTTCAGCCTCCAGCCTGCGGCGCTCCTCATAAAGCCGGTATTGCCCCCGAACATGTTCCCGAGCCTGTTTCATTGACCGGTTTCCCTTGCCTTTTAGTACACGCCTTCCCATGAGACGAAGCAGTTCGTTAAGCTTGTCTTCCCACTCATGCAGAAATATCTCACGGCGGTTCTTTGCCTGATCCTCGACAAAGTCCAGACACAGGGAGGTCAAACGATTGAAATCGCTGATTTCTTCCTCGTTAAGGTAGTTCTTTGCAACAGTGATATCACTGGCATGGATTCGGTCTCCAACCCAGCTGGTCAACCCCATGTTGGGCGCTGATGCATCTGCCCGCATCATCATCAATTCCGCAGCACTGTGTCCGGTAATGGCATAGTGCAGTTTGTTCTGAATCGAGCTGAAAAACTCCGTCGTTTCCTTTCCGGACGGCACATAGTCAGCCGCCATGGCAAAAACATCCTTGATGCGCAGGTACATGCGCCGTTCGCTGGCACGAATGTCCCGAATACGCTCGAGCAATTCATCAAAATAGTCCGGCAACGGTGTCGTTCCGGGAATCGGAGGGTTCTTCAAGCGTTCGTCATCAATGGCAAACCCCTTGATCATGTATTCCTTCAGACGCTGGGTCGCCCATATGCGAAATTGAGTGCCCCGTATGCTATTCACCCGGTAACCGACGGAAATGATCATGTCTAGGTTGTAGAAGATGACAGAACGTTTCACCTGTCGTTCTCCTTCCAATCGAACTGTAAAGAATTTCTTTACAGTTCCATCCTCTTGAAGCTCACCTTCTTGCAGGATATTCGCAATATGTTGTCCGATGTTCTGTTTACTTGTCTGAAACAGTTCGGCCATCATCTGCTGGGTCATCCACAATGTCTCATCATGAATGCGAAGATCCAGACGGATGTTGCCATCCGGAGAAGTATACAATAACAGCTCTCCGGGAACCGGGGTTTCGTCTTCTGTCGGCAGATGGGTCATACCTTGTCTTCTTTTCAATCAATCCATATTGCAACCCGAATAATGATAGTCATTCTGGAACAACAAGCCCAATGGAGTATAGCAAAACCGGCATGCATGCAAAGCTCAAAGCTCACATCGTCCGACGACTTTCATCAAGAGGCATCATTCCGATGGGAAGATTTCTTGAAATAACTCCAGCCGTTATTTTAGAAAAACGCATAAACTTGAAATAGACAAGCAGGTTATTTTAGGTTAATCATAGCCATATGAAAAGGGAGCATACGGGAGACTACGAGATCACAGCGGTAGCGGGAGAACAGGTGAAGGCGTTTATTCCTTCGCCGTTGCCGCCCGTCCCGGGAATAGACATCAGTCCCGAATTGCAGCAATCGTATGACCAGGCTCTGATTGCGGTCGGTGAGCTCAATTCCCTGACCTCTCTTTTGCCGGACTATTCACTTCTGTTGTATTCCTACGTCCGCAAGGAAGCCGTCTTGTCGTCAAGAATTGAAGGCACCCAGTCTTCACTGTCGGACTTGCTGGTGTCGGAAATGGACGGGATTCCCGGCGTTCCCCTGGAAGATGTTACGGAAGTCAGCAATTACGTTGCCGCCATGCAGTATGGCCTGGACAAGATCCGGGAAGGCCTGCCCCTGTCGTTGCGGTTGATCAGGGAGATGCACGAAGTCTTGCTAAGAAAGGGCCGGGGAGAAGGCAAGAATCCGGGAGAGTTTCGTACAAGCCAGAACTGGATCGGCGGAACAAGGCCGGGCAATGCCGTTTTTGTGCCGCCTCCTCCTCACCGGGTTATGGAATGCATGGGTAAGCTGGAACTGTTTATTCATGATCCCGCGCTCCTATTGCCCGTTCTCATCAAGGCGGCGTTGGTGCATGTGCAGTTCGAGACCATTCACCCATTCCTTGACGGAAATGGCCGCCTGGGACGTTTGCTGATCACCCTGATGCTTTGCGATTCCGGCATCCTGAAAGCCCCGCTCCTGTACCTCAGCCTGTTCTTCAAAGTTCACCGTCAGGAATACTACCGTCTTCTCAGCGACGTAAGATCAACAGGAGACTGGGAAGCGTGGCTCGCTTATTTCCTCGAAGCCGTAACACTGACATCCCGGCAGGCAGTGACGACCGCCAGACAGATTGCCCGGCAAATATCCGATGACCGGAAGACCATCGAACAAACAGGCCGCTCCTCGGCAACGACATTACTTATTTTCGAATGTTTTACACGAAAGCTGATTGCCGACAGCAAATACATTGTTGCGGAAACCGGCTTGAGCCCCGCCACCGTTAACAGCGGTTTGACTCGTCTTCAGAAACTGCACATCGTTTCGGAAATAACAGGAAAGAAGCGGGACAAAATTTACAGCTATACCCGATGCATGGAGGTGTTGAATCAAGAATTTGAGTATGATACGGAATAGTAATATTTATCCTCCGGTAAACGTTACAGAAAATGAGATCATCACGTATCCAGCAGAAGGCAGGGAAGAAGAACGGGCAGCTTCCCTGATGAAAAACCAACCTGTTCTTTGCCTAATTGATTTCTTCCAGTTTCGGCAGGGATTTGACGATACGGACGCTTTCCATGCTGACCCGGATCACGCGCTTAAGCAGCTCAAGGATATACCGGGACTCATGATGTTCCCGGCACCAGTCATTGGGATCATTCAGAATGCCGCTCTCCTTGTCCGTTTTGACCTGATAACATTCCATGATCCATTCGATGGCAGACTTGCCATTGACAATGTACTCATAAGCCTCAGGAGGAATCCCCTTGATAATAGTGCTTTTGTTGTAAATAATGATATCCTTGACTCCTTTTTTGGGGAATTTCATCTTTTCGACGGCATCATCCCCATGGCTTTCTTCCGCAACCGGCCAGGGGGCTGCCGTTTCATAATTCAAATGCCACTCTGCCAGTTCCCTCCCGGCCTTGCTGAATGCCCAAAAATCTTTCGCATAAGGAATCCGGGGCAATTCCTTTTTCAAGTTGCTTTCAAAGCGTTCCCGGTATTCAGGCGAATGCAGGATGCCGTAAACGTAGTAGAAGATATCTTCCCGGGTAATCTTGGAGTCTCCGTACGCCTGCCGGAACTGGTTCCAGGCAAAATCCGTGATGGCATTGCGGCGGATGTAATCCCCCTTGCGTTCATCCAGCTCCAAACCCAGAGCATTCTCTGATTTGTCTTTCTTTTCATACCAGTAGAGCGGGAAACATTGGGCATCACCATTCACATGCAAATCGCACAAAACATCTGATATAACTACACTAAACTGTTTTTTACCACCTGGAGCAGGTAAGCAAATCGCCAGATTCCCATGCTGTTCCGTCGGGAAAAGCTTTGGTTGTTGATATACCCTCTCATTCCACATCCTGTCGAAATAAAGATTGGCTTTGCAAAATGGCCGATACAATGCCGGGCGAATATGGGCTGCCGAAAAGTAAGCCTGTCTTTTGTTCTTCACATTGGTCAGGGCAGCCCATGTCCAGCTGATGGATGCAGGATCATAGGTAACCTCCGGCTGATTTAAGTGGACATTGTAAAAATCAATGGTCTTTCTCATGCTCCGTTCCAAAGCGGAACGGGAAAAGTTATAGCACCAGGCATCACGCTGTGTTTTTAAGCCATTGGAAAAAATACTGAAGATGGCCTTGCTGGTTGATTTTCCTTTGGTTTCCTTATCGCCTATGGGCATAAAGTTACTGAAGCCGGGATCACGATGGCTGATCCAGTCGCCGTGTTCGTCAGGCGTCAGCTCTTTCCAAGAGATGGAGTCGATGTCTTTGAAATTCCTGATGATGGAAAGCTTTTCTTCCCGGGAAAGATAGTCGCCGATATCGTAATAAAAGAGCCTGCCCGTGCCAGAATGCCCTTTCTTCTTTACGAGAATAGTGATGGCGACAGGAGTCCGGCTGCCGGAACCAAAAACATTCCCTTTTTCTTTTTGTCTCTGAATTCCTGATGTTCGAGCATTTCCGCGAAGATTAAAACAATAGACTGAGGAAAATTCATCCAACAGCGTCTTGCGGAAACCATTCATGGCGTTGTTGTCAATGAATGAACCATTCGTCACAAAGGCGACAATGCCGTCTTCCGTAATGCGGTCGCTGGCCCAGCGGAAGGCACGGATGTAGGAGTCGTAAAGGCTGTTTTTATTGGTCGCTTTCGTGCCTTGTACATAAGTTGTTTCAATACGCTCATCCAGGGCGGGATAAGTTTGATTCTGATTATTGTCATTGGCAGACTTCTGCCCTACGGAATAAGGAGGATTGGCCACGATGACGCGGATGTCCTGACTATTCAGGCGCTGGACGCGTTCGGCATTTTCAGAGAACATTTCGCTGAGAAAATCTCCTTTTTCGCCCATCTGGAAGGTGTCCGTCAGACACAGGCCTTCGAAAGACTCGTAATCTTGAGTCTTCATGACGCCATGGTAGGCTTCCTCAATGTTCACGCAGGCAATGTAATAGGCCAGCAGGACAATTTCACAGGCAAAGAGTTCTTTCCTGTATTTACGGGGCAGGTCCTTCCTGCGGATCAGGCCGCTCTGAAGCAGACGCACGATGAAAGTGCCCGTTCCTGTAAAGGGGTCCAGAATGCGCACATTGTTTTCCGCAAGGCCTTTGGACAGTCCGAATTCCTTCTTAAGCGCCGCATGAACGCTGTGGATGATGAAATCCACAATTTCAATGGGGGTGTACACGATGCCCAGTTTATCCGCCATGCGGGGGAAGGCATTCTTGAAGAATTTGTCGTACAGTTCCACAATGACTTTCTGCCGGCCTTCCGCATTGCCAATGCCCGCGGCGCGTTCCTTGACGGATTCGTAAAACTGGGTCAACTTTTTTGCATCCTCTCCGGAGGTTTTTTCCTGAATCAGCTCCAGCATCCTGTTCATATTGCGGGATACGGGGTTTTGCTCCGCAAAAGGATAGGAATCAAACAGGGCATCGAATACCGGGCGGGTGATCACCTGCTGAGCCAGCATTTCAATAGCATCATCCCGCGAAATGTTGGGATTGATGTTGTTGCGCAAGCCGGACAGGAAGGAGTCGAATTCCTGCGCTCCATGCCCTTGTTGAAGCAGGTCGTCAATAGAGGCCATCTGCCGTTCGGCAATAACGGCGATGTCTTTGGCCCAGGTATCCCAATACCGCCGGTCACCGCATTTTTTGACCACCCGCGCCAGAATGGCTTCACGCCATTCGCCCACAGGGAAAAGCCACGTGCCGGAGCCGGAATCTCCGCCCGCTGCGGCTCCGTCCCCTCCTTCGCCTCCGCTTCCTTTACTACGGCGGCGTTTATCCGTGCCTTTTCCAGTTCCATCCACGACGTCAATAATGGAGCTGCGGCCTTTGTTGAGGTCTATCTTGTTGATTTCCGCGTTGAAGCGGTCATCATGGGCGCGAAGAGCCTGAAGAACATCCCAGACAACACCGTATTTTTCATCATTGTCC
>UMLW01007511.1_pt1 | contig 17230 bp, 26 predicted proteins | sample 1966601 | NCBI WGS metagenome assembly UMLW01 (sample SAMEA4836211, study PRJEB28245) | human gut metagenome | biome: gut microbiome; material: fecal sample | place: Denmark | collected 2008 | reverse complement strand
AGCAGGAATGATGGCAGCCATAAAAGCAAGTAATATTCGGAGACAATGTTATACTCTTGGAAAAAATGGAGTCATTAGGCAAAAAACTATTGATAACAGGAAAAGGCAGATGTAATATTACAAGCTCACTTCCAATTGAAGAATTTATACAAAACGTACCTGGTAATGGTATGTTTTTGTATAGTAGTTTTAATAATTTTACTAATCAAGACATAATAGAACTATTAAAAAAAGAAGGATTAAACGTAAAAGAGGAAAGAGGGCACAGAGTTTTTCCTACTACTGATAATGCAAAAGATGTTTTAAATGCACTAATAAAATTATTAAAAAAGGCAAGTGTGCAAATAAAAACAAATGCAAAAGTAGAAAAAATATTAGTGCAAGATGGAAAAGTGACAGGTCTACAAGCAAATATAAATGGTCAAAAACAAACAATAAATGCAGATAAAATTATTCTTGCAACAGGAGGAAAAAGCTACCCTGTAACAGGTTCAACAGGTGATGGATATGAATTGGCTAAACAATTAGGTCACACAATAACAACAATAAAACCATCACTAATACCATTAACAGCAAAAAAAGAAGATTTAGAATTATGCAAAGAATTACAAGGACTAAGTTTGATAAATGTATCAATAAAGCTAATAGATATATCAAAAAATAAAGCGATATATGAAGACTTTGGAGAAATGTTATTTACACATTGGGGAGTTTCAGGTCCAATAATATTAAGTGGCTCAGCTCATTTGTTAAGATACAAAAACGTAGAAGAGCTGTTATCTAAAGGACAAATTGAATTAAGCATAAATTTAAAACCAGCACTTACAGCAGAAAAGCTTGAAAACCGTATATTAAGAGACTTTGAAGCGCAAAAAAACAAAGAATATAAAAATAGCTTAAATGACTTATTACCTAAAAAATTAATAGATTCGATAATTAGATTATCAGGAATAGATAGAGAAAAACAAGTAAATTCAATAACTAAACAAGAAAGAAAAAATTTAGTAAGTTTACTTCAAAATTTTAGAATAAAAATAAGTGGATTTAGACCAATAGAAGAAGCAATTGTAACATCAGGGGGAATATCTACAAAAGAAATAAATCCAAAAACAATGGAATCAAAAATAGTGCATGGATTATATTTTGCAGGAGAAATAATTGATGTGGATGCATATACAGGTGGATTTAATTTGCAAATTGCGTGGTCTACTGGATATACAGCTGGAATGTAAGAAAGGAAATTTATGAAAACTATTACAGGCAACACAGAAGCGGAAATTGTTGAAAAAAGATCAAAGTTCATAAGTAACTTGTATTATGTTGAAACAGTAGAACAAGCTGAAAATAAGCTAAAAGAGATAAAAAAGAGATACAATGATGCTAGGCATAACTGTTTTGCATATAGAGTTTGTGAAAAAAACACAATTGTAGAAAGAGCAAGTGATGATGGCGAACCAAGTGGAACAGCAGGTGCTCCAATGCTAAATTTACTTTCAAAATCAGACTTAACAAATTGCTTAGTTATAGTAACAAGATATTTTGGAGGGATTTTACTTGGCACAGGAGGGCTGGTAAGAGCGTATACAGAATCAGCAAAACAAGCTATAGAAAAAGCAAATTTAGTTACAATACAAGTTGGAGAAGAGATGCTTGTAACTATAACATATGATAAGTTGAGTGAGTTTCAATATTATTGTCAAAAAAACCATATAAATGTTATAGAACTTGAATATGGTGAAAATATAATCTGTAAAATACAAGCAATACCTGAAGAAAAAGAAAAAATATTGCAAGAAACAGTAAAAAAACAGTATAATATACAAAACATAGAAGTCACAAAAGAAGTTTATATGAAAAAATAATACATAAAAATAAAGGGTTTTACAAATAAATGGAAAAAACTTCCAAAAACCTATTGCAAAATTTTTATATTCATATTATAATTAGGACAGTAAAAAATGTAAAAATTTTACAAATTTAAAAATAGGGGGAAAGAATTGTGAATGAGAAAATTACGGTATTAGTGGCAGATGATAATAGTGACTTTACTATGACATTATCTAGTTATTTAGAAAAGGAAGAGCAAATTCAAATTGTTGGAATTGCTAAAGATGGTAATGAAGCATATGAAAAGGCAATAGAACTAAAACCAGATATCTTATTATTAGATATAATTATGCCACATTTGGATGGACTTGGAGTTCTAGAAAAATTAGGAGAAACTAATTTAGAAAAAAGTCCGTTAGTAATTATTTTGTCTGCTGTAGGACAAGATAAAATAACACAAAAAGCAATATCTTTGGGAGCTCAATACTATATTGTAAAACCTTTTGATATAAACGTCTTAATAAAGAGAATGAAAGAGTTGAAAAATTATCAACCAACTCAGTTTAAGGGAGGATTTATTACTAGAGAAATAAAGGCCCAATACATAGATATTGCACCAGATAAAAAGAAGAACCAAGAAAACCTAGAAGCACTAGTAACAAATATCATTCACGAAGTTGGAGTACCAGCTCACATAAAAGGATACCAATACTTAAGAGAAGCAATAATGATGGTAATAAAAGATACAGATGTAATCAATCAAATTACAAAACAACTTTATCCTGAAATTGCAGATAAATACCATACTACACCAAGCAGAGTAGAAAGAGCAATCCGTCATGCAATAGAAGTAGCATGGGGAAGAGGAGAGCAAAGTGCAGTTGAAAACATATTTGGCTACACAGTATCAGCAGCCAAAGGAAAGCCAACCAATAGCGAATTTATAGCGATGATTAGCGACAAATTAAGGCTTGAATTAAAGTCTGCATAAAACGATAAAACACAGATGGGAGAATAAATGTGAAAGAATGTAAAAAACTTCCATTCATATTTATACCACCAATAAATGCTTTTTTATACCAATAAACTATAATAACAAAAACCAATAAACACCTTTTATTTATTGCATAGAATAACAATAGATAGAGGTGTTTTATATGCTTAAAATATAGCGATGAAGCCTTTATTTATTGGCTTGATTTATAAGTAAAAGTAACCAAATTACTTGACAATAGTAAAATAAATGAGTATAATAAATATAGAAATAAGGAGCCACAAAAAGTGGTCGCCGATTTTTGTGTTAAAAAGTGCACACTCTAATCGCAAGCAGAGTGTGTATTTGTTTTTTTATTTGCTTAATATATGTACGAGTACAATTATTAAGGCAATAGTTATGATAGTTACTGATACAAGACCAGCGAAAAGTAGTATTATTAATTGTAATAATGCTTCTACCATACACATCACCTCCTCTTTGGAGGCGACACACCCTTGCTTTTCCTTATTTCATAATATATTATACATATAAGTAAAATATAAGTCAATAATCAAAGAACAAAAATTTGTAATTTTATTCATCAGAATTATTATCATCTTCAAAATTTTCCAAACCAAACTTTAAAAATTCTATAACTACTTTATTAAATGACAAGTTTTTCTTGTCTGATATTTTTTGGATTTCATCTACAATATCCTCAGGTAATCTTAAAGTTTTACTAATTCCACTATGATTTTCAGGTATTCTAAGTTTTTTCATAACATAATCCTCCTTGCACTAATTTTATATGCAAAAATTATTAAAATATGCACCTAAAAATACTTGCAATTATTTTGCAATTAGTTTATAATGCAAATAGAAAAAAAGGAGGGAATAGAAAATGAAAAAAAAGAACAGCAAAAGAATAATATGGAGTGTTGTAGCTGTAATAATAATTACATTAGCTGTTATTGGCTTTGCTATATTTATTAAACGTGAACAAGGAAGAAATCCACAATATATTGGTACTGCTTTTAAAGACCAAGAAACATCATTAAGTGAAGAAAGTAAAAAACAAACTCAATGTGATAGTCAAAGCATAAATGAATTGGTAGAAACTCAAAAGGAAAACTCAATACAATCTGCTAATAAGTCTACAAATAATAAAAACAGTAATTCTAATAACAATACTGGAAATCAAAATAATATTAATAAGAGTTCTAAGTCAAATAATAACACAACAAATACTTCTAAACCGAATAATTCCAGTCAAGATAACAATACATTAGGCAACCCCGATTTAAATAACAATATAACTAATACACAACCTAAAAATGATAATCAACAAACGCAACAACCTCAAACACCAACAGTAGATAAGGGGGCAAATCAAACAAAATATAACCAAAAGTTATTAGAATTAAATAATGCTAAAAATTATCTTGAACAACTAAAGAATTTTGTAGAAGATTCACAATCGGATTTAAATAGTTATAAAACAAAGTTAGCTAATGCTAAAACAAAATTAGAAAATGCAAAAAAGCAAAAGACGATTCAAGTTTTTGAGAATGGACAATTTGTATGGAAAGCCGATCCACAAAAGATAGCAGACGCTGAAGAAGATGTTGCTCATTATGAAAATATGGTTAGTAAATACAATACACTTTATAAAAACGATAAATTAAAATTGGATAATCAACAATCTAAAGTAAATAATTTACAAAAAGAAGTTGATAACTTAAAGAAACAATTATAATTATTTACTAATTCTAGTAACTATCATAGTAATTGCCTTAATTATAGCATTAGCAGTAATTTTGCGCAAAAGTAAATAAACCAATAAAAAAAACACATCTGTGATTTGACCGTTATAGATGTGTTTTTTCTATATCGTGGAAAGCCATGTTTGTGGTTTTTCCATTTCCTACAATTATTATACACACACTAAATAGATTTGTCAAACTTATTGACTAATAATTCCATGAAATATATAATTAACATAGCAAAAAAATAAGGAGGACTAATAATGTTAATTGAAGTTCCAGAAAAAGTTGCTAAAAAAATAGTAGTAAAAAGAGATGGAAAAAAAGTCGAGTTTGACGGTGCAAAAATTGCACTTGCCATTCAAAAAGGTTTTGGAGATATTGTAGGAAATGAAGATCCTAAAACAGCTAAATATAATGAGACAGATGTAAATAAAGTATATAGTAAAGTTTTAGGTAGAATAGAAAAGATAGATTCTGATAAAATAAAGATTGAAGAGATTCAAGACTTGATAGAAGAAGAATTAAAGAACTTAGGCTATCAGGATGTTTATGGAGCTTTTGCAAGTTATCGTGAAAAAAGAGCCCAATCAAGACAGTTGTTTTTTGATGAAAAAAAGCAACATAAATTTCTAAAAGCATTGGAAAACTTAGGATTAAAGTCAGCCAATGTAGAAGAAAATAAAAAGGATAGAAACAATGATAATGAAACAACCATGGGAAATATGTTTCAATATGCAAGTACAATTTCAAGACAATTTGCAATAACATATTTAATGAAAAAGAAATTTTCAGAAGCACATGAAAATGGAGACATATATATTCATGGAATGAATTTTATTCCAACAGGTACAACAAGTTCATGTCAAATAGATATAAGCAAATTATATGATGATGGTTTTTATGTAGGAAATAACTATATAAAAGAGCCAAGTGGAATAATAGCATATTCAAATCTAGCCACTGTTGCAATACAAGCAAATCAAAATGATCAATATGGCGAGCAAAGTATACCATCATTTGACTATTACATGGCACAAGGAGTTCTTAAAACATTTAAAAAGCAATTAAAACAATTGATTTTTGACTTTTTAGAGTTAACAGACTTTGACAAATTCATTGCTGTAAACGGAATTGAAAGAGAAATAGAAAAAATAAATACTATTGACTTTGAACCAAGTATATTTGATAAATATTGTAGAGAATCTGAAGAGCTTAAAAGAATGTTTAAAATTGCATATAACAAGGCAATTGAAAAAACTAAAAAATTAACAGACCAAGCAATGGAATCATTTATATATGATTTAAACACAATACATTCAAGAGCAGGGAATAGGCTACCATTTTCTTGTATTAACTTTGGAACAGACACATCACCAGAAGGCAGAATGGTAACCAAATCAATATTAACTGCAATTAACAATGGCCTTGGAAATGGTGAAGAATGTGCATTTCCAGTAGCAATTTTTAAAGTGAAAACTGGAACAAACTATAACAAGGAAGACACAAATTATGATTTGTTTGAACTAGCATGCACAGTAGCTGTTAAAAGAAAGAATATTAACTTTTCTTTCTTAGATGCAGAATTTAATATAGATGATTACAAACAAGGAGATTATGATACAGAAGTTGCATACACAGGAATAGGAAATAGAGTGTTAGAAAATGTAGTTGACTCAAATAAAGCAGTATCAGTGGGCAGAGGAACATTATCAACAACTTCAATAAACTTACCTAGGTTAGGAATAAAACATGGAATTATTTCAAGTGATAAAGCAGACGAAAAGGGATTTTTTACTGAACTAGAAGAAAAATTAGATTTAGTAAAAGACCAACTCTTAGAAAGATATGAAATACAATGTAAGAAAAATACATACAATTTTCCGTTCCTATTAGAGCAAAATGTATGGATAGACAGTGAAAAATTAAAAGATAATGATAATTTGAAAAAAGCACTAAAACATGGCGTTTTGAATATAGGTTTTAGCGGATTAGCAGAATGTTTAAAAGCTTTGACAGGAGAACATCAGGGAGAGTCAAAAGAGGCACAAAAATTTGGTATTAAAATAGTAGAATTTATGAGAAAAAAATGTGACGAATACTCTGAAAAATACAATTTGAACTTTAATTTAGTTGCAACACCAAAAGAAGAAATATCAAATAAATTTATAAAAATGGACCAAGCTATTTATGGAAAATTAAAAGGTATAACAGACAAAAATCGTTATACTAACTCTTTCCATATTCCAGAAGGATATAGAATTTCTACAGAAGATAAAATTAAAATCGAAGCACAATACCATAGCTTGACAAATGGAGGACATATAGCAATTGTGCAAATAAAAAATGGAGATACAAAGGATGTTATAAATGTTATAAAAACCATGAAAGAAAATGGAATTGGCTATGGAAAGATAGTTAATATGGAGAAGTAAAAATGGACGAATTTGATAAAGAACAAGCCAATAATAGAGAATATGTTTTAAGTATGGTAAAACAAGATGGAAAATTATTAGACTTAGCTTCTGAACGATTAAAAGATGACGAAGAAATTGTAATGGAAGCGGTTAAACAAAACCCTATATCTTTGGAATTTGCAAGTAGTAGATTAAAAGATAATGCAAAAATAGTAATGGAGTCAGTATCAAGAGTTGGTTGGACAGCATGTTATGCAAGTGAAAAACTAAGAGCAAATAAAGAAATTATGTTATCAGGGCTGAAAATAGATGGTCAAATTTTATACTATGTATCAAAAGAAATAAGAGATGACAAAGAAGCTGTTTTAGCAGCTGTAACAAATAAGGGGTTAATATTAAAGTATGCAAGTAATAGATTAAGACAAGATAAAGATATAGTATTAGCAGCTATAAAACAAGATAAAAGAGCAAAAGAATATATTGCATCAGAAGAACTAAAAAATGATGAAGACATACAATTGATATTAAATCCACCACAGGAAAATTAAAATAAATCTGAATGTGTTCCAGTTCTGGTTAAAGTAAGAATTAAAATATTATCGTTCTTGGCATATATAAGTAGCCAATCTGGTTTTATATGGCATTCATATAAACCGTTTACTTTTAGGTTCTAATATGTGATTACAATATTTTGCAGGGAGGTCTACTCCGTTAGCTAACATTGTAATCACATTTACAAACTCTTTTTCATCAAAGTTATTTCTCTTTCGCATTTTTGCATAATCTTTAATAAATCTATTAGTTTTAAAAATAGTGTATTTAGTCATTATTATTTAAATCCTCCATTAGTGTTTTTATGTCATTGTAAGCTTTGTAATCTTCAGGTTTTTCCATAATAGATTGAGCCTCTATAATAGCCTCTAGAGTTTCCTTGTTGTATTTTGGTTTTTCTATTTTAAATGGAATTCCTTGATTTAAAATTACTTGATTTAAAAAAACATTTATGGCATCAGTAATAGACAAACCTAAATCATTTAGAGTTTTTTCAGCTATTGCTTTAACTCTAGGTTCTACTCTAATATGCAAAGTATCAGTCTTAGCCATCAAAATCACCTCCATAATATATTATATACATTGTATCACAAAAGATACACAAATACAACACAAAAATAAAAATATTGAATCGAAAGAGTTATAAATAAATTAAAAAATAGAATAATTTAAATATAAACATCAAACAATAAGTAATGGTGATTGAAATGAAAATATCATGGCTTAAATATGAGCAAGATAAAAAAAGTTTTCGTTTGCCAGAAGCCTTGGGGTTTGATGTTTTTTATTTGTCAGATTTAGAACAAACAGATAATAAAATGAAAGAACTAATAAAAAACGATTATGACACAATAGTTATTTCAAATGAGGTTGCTGGTTTTTCAGAAGATATTATAAAAAAATATCAAAAGAGTAAAGATATAAAAATAGTAATTTCTTTAGATAAAGACTAATAAAAATAGAGTATGAAAAATATGAGCTATACTTTTGTGTGTATTGGAACAAATAAAATAGTGCCAGATTCATTTGGACCTAGAGTTGGAGACAAACTCAAACAGGTCTTTTATTCAAGCCCAGAAATAAGCGTTTATGGAACAATGCAAAATCCAGTACATTTGAAAAATGCTACTTACTTTTTAGAAGAACTAGAAAATAAAAAACAAATAATTTTAATTGATTCAGCTATTGGAAAAAGAGAAGACATAGGAAACACATATGTAAATAGAGGTGGAATGGAGATAGGCAAAGCTTTCAACCAAAGCATATATTTCCCAGCAAACATAAATATAAAAACTATAATTGGAGCAAAAGAATATATGCCCAACTATAGTGTGAATCAAATAGAAAATTTGGCAAATGAAGTTGCTAGTAAAATTATCAAAATTGTTTTTGAATTACCTGTATAAAAAATTATAAAATGGAAAAAATTGAGTTATAAACATAAGAAAGGATAAGAGAAGATGAATACAGGTAATTTAAAAAATATTGTGGTGTTAAAAGATTTGCCTTCTAATTTGGTAGAAGAGGCAATAGTTGTGTTAAAGGAAAATCAAAAAATACCAAAATTGGAACCTGCATCAACAGACAAAAAAGAAAGTAACTCTGAGCCACAGAAAATTAAAAATTCCAAAGACTATATAATTAAAGAAGCACAAATGCTAATTTCAGAATATATTTCAAAAATTGAAAGCAAAAACAAAAAAGAAAATCAATCAATACAAAAACTAAATAAAAAATGTAAAAGGTTAAAAACAGTAAATCAAGCCTTATTAGTTGGTTTAGCAATTAGCCTTTTGATAAATTTCATATTTTAAGAATAAAACACTTTTTCCTCACATATAAATGAAACATAAACCACAAAGGAAGAGGTGTATTTTTTTGGAAAGAACATTATCACAAGAAGAAAGAATAAGAAGAGCAGAGGAAATATACTATCGCAGAAAATTGAATAATAGTGATGTTAGAATGCCTAGTTCTCAGGTAAGAGATAAAACTGAAAAAAGGCAGTTTTCTTTGTATAGAAAAATGGCTATACAAATATTGTTATGTGTGCTAATTTATTTAGTCTTTTCTTTAATTAAAGAGGCAAACTATTTATTTTCAGAAAATGTAATAAGTAAAACACAGGAATTTTTAAGTCAAGATATAAATTTTGAAGTTATATCCTCAAGAGTAAATGAATTTTGGCAAAATAATAAAGACAAATTTAGTATTTTTACAAACAATGAAAAACAAAACGTAAATAATGAGCAGAATACAAATGTTGAAAATATTAATCAAAATACTGAAAACAATGAGCAAAACACAGAAAATAATACTAGCCAAAATGAACAAGCAAATAATGAAACCACAGGAATAGGTGGGTCAAGCTCTACAGAAAATAATCAAGTTGATGAAAATACTAAAAAAAGTCAAATGGAAATTGATGCTGAATACATAAAAAAGAACTTTGAACTTCAATTGCCTGTAAAAGCAAAAGTGACTTCTGCTTATGGAAAAAGAGAATCAGACGAAATTGTATCTGCAGACCACTCTGGGATAGATTTAGGAGTAGTTGTTGGAACAACAGTGCTAGCTGCGATGGAAGGGACAGTTACAGTAGTGTCAAATGAAGGGGAATATGGCACACATGTTAAAATTGTAAATAAAGATGTCACAACTATTTATGCACATTGCAGTAAGATTTTAGTAAAAAAAGGTGCTAAGATTAAAAAAGGACAGAAAATAGCTTTATCAGGAAATACAGGAAATACTACAGGTCCACATTTGCATTTTGAAATTAGGAGGGATGAGAGAACTGTTAACCCAGCACTAATACTAAATTTTTAAAATAATCAGCATCTTGCGTTGTCAGAATTCATTTGAAACGCGGTTACATACAAAAGTATGCGCCCTTGCCTTTCAAATAAATTCTTCCTAGCAATATACTAATTCTTTTAAAAATTCTAAATAAGATACTTAGCATCTTGCGTTGTTAGAATTTGCATACAAAATTTTAATGGTTAAGTGATGAAATATAATACTTTTTGTAGTGATGGCTGTGGGGACCAGCGAGTTAGAAGGCGTTACTAAATTTTTTCAAATCATTAGAAATGTTTGCAAAAAATTGTTGTTACGCCTTCTTATGAAGTAGGGATGGAACGAAAAAAAGTATTATATTTCATCAATACAAAGTTAATATAAAAGGGGAGAAAGATGAGCATAAAAATTGATTTAAAAATTTTTTTATTTGCAATTATATTTTGGTTTACAAAGCAAATTGAAATATATGCACTGTTAATGATATTAGCACTAATACATGAATGTGGACATCTAGTATGTGGAATATGCTTAGGATTAAAACTAAGCAGTATAAAAATAACACCAGTAGGATTTCAAATACTATTTAAAAATTACATACAAGACTATAACACAAAAGTGCGAAAAGGAAATGAAGTTTGTATAAAGAAAATAGTAATTGCATTTGCGGGACCACTAGTAAACATATTTATTGCAATAATTGCTTTTTTTATGCCACAAAACATGGCAATATCAAAAGAAACTTTAATATATGCAAACCTAATGCTTGCAATGTTTAACTTACTACCAATATATCCTTTAGATGGAGGAAGAATACTAAAAGAAATAGTAGCAATTAAGAAGCGGAAGAAAAAATGCATATAAAATAATAAATAAAGTTTCAATGATAACAGTAATTTTGCTAACAATACTAACCTCAATAACAATTTTATACATACACAACATAGCTTTCATAATAATACTTGCATATTTGTGGTATCTAAACATTCAAAATGAAAAAACATATAGATTAAAGAAAAAAATATATGAAAACATGCAAGAAGAAGAAAATTTTGTTCAACCCCTTGAAATTTATGGTAAACCATAGTATAATAGTAACGTTAAAAAGGAAAAAATTCCTTACTTGCAATTTACTTGCAGGTTATATCCATGAGGAGGTGAATATAATGAACAAATACGAGAGTGTTGTCATTATTGATCCAGCTGTAGCAGAAGAGAAAGTTAAAGAACTATCTCAAAAATTTACAGACATAATCAATAATGATGGAAAAGTTGAAAAAGTTGAAGAACTTGGTAAAAAAAGACTAGCTTATGAAGTAAAGAAAAACAAAGAAGGATACTATGTTGTTATCAACTTCGAAGCAAATCCAGAATTAATTTCTGAACTAGAAAGAAATTACAGAATTATGGATGAAGTAATAAAATTCATTACAGTAAGAGCAGAATAATTTAAAATGTGAGGTGTAAAAATGAACAAAGTAATTTTAATGGGGCGCTTAACAAGAGATCCAGAAGTAAGATACACACAAACAAACAACACATTAGTAGCTTCTTTTAGTTTAGCAGTTAATCGTAGATTTGCTAGACCAGGAGAAGAAAGACAAGCAGACTTTATCAATATAGTTGCATGGAGCAAACTTGGTGAATTCTGTAGCAAATATTTTAAAAAAGGTCAACAAGTTGGTATAATAGGAAGAATACAAACAAGAACTTGGGATGATGAACAAGGTCAAAAACGTTACATAACAGAAGTAATTGCAGAAGAAGCATATTTTGCAGATAGCAAAAGAGAAGGAGATGGAGCAGCAAATAACTTTGATGCAACATTTGGGACAATGCCTTCTACAGACTCTAGTTCAGATTTCGAAATCTCTTCAGGAGATGACCTACCATTTTAATTAGAATAGGGGGAAAGAAAAATGGCAGACAAAAAGAACAATAAAAGAAATATGAGAAACAACGATGAAGATTATAATCCTAAATTTAGAAAAGCAAGAAAAAAAGTATGCCCACTATGTGCAGACAAAAACTTGAAACTAGATTATAAAAATGCAGACCAATTGAGAAAATTCGTTAATGAAAAAGGAAAAATACTTCCAAGAAGAGCAACTGGTGCATGTGCAATTCATCAAAGAGACATTACACTAGCTGTTAAAAGAGCTAGACAAATAGCTGTATTACCATACACAGCAGAATAATATTAAATACACTCGAAAGAGTGTATTTTTTTGTTTAAATTTGTAGCAGATGGGGAATAATTTCAATAAAATAATATAGAAAATTAGGAGAATATTATGAAAATTGGAGTTGCCCTATCTGGTGGAGGAATACGTGGAATTGCACATGCAGGAGTGTTAAAAGCTTTAAAAGAGAATAATATAAAAGTTGATATAATAGGTGGAACAAGTGCAGGAGGAATGGTGGCAAGCCTATATGCTATGGGCTTTGAACCAGAACAAATACATGAACTATTTAAAAAATATGCTAAAGAAATAATAGGGACAAAGCATTTGCCACTTATATCTAAGCTATTGCACTTTTCTTTTAGTAAAAAAATCACACTAACAGGTTTTAATAATGGAGAAGCTATTGAAAAAATATATGATAAAGTAGCTAAAGAGCAAGGAATAGAAAAAATAAGTCAAATTCAAATGCCTTTGGTAATTCCAACTGTAGATATTATGAATCCAAGAGAATATATATTTACCAACAATATTCCAATAAATGCAGAGGACAAAAGTAAATATATTAAAGATATAACAGTTGGAAAAGCAGTAAGAGCTAGCAGTAGTTTTCCAGCGGTATTTATGCCTTGCAGAATAAAAGATTATGCATTTATGGATGGCGGAGTATTAGATAATGTGCCAGTACAAGAAGTAAGAAACCAAGGAGCCGAAAGAGTTCTAGCTGTAAAATTTGATGCTGATCAAATAGAAAAAGATAGTAACATAATGGACATTGCTATGAAGACAATTGACATTATGGGAAGTAAGATATCTGAAGAAGGCTTGAAAACAAGTGATTATATTTTAAATGTGTATACTGATAAAGTAGGTTTATTAGATATTGAAAAACTAGACAAATGTTATGAGTACGGGTATCAAAGTGTAATTAAAAATTTAGATGCAATAAAAAAGGCTCTAGGTTAACTAGAGCCATAATTTATTCTTTAACTTCTTCTAAAGCTTTTTTAGTAAATAGTGAATATACAAATATTCCTAATCCGAAAACTACAGTGAATATTGATATGTATCCTCCAACAAATGGTACTTGTTGTAATAGCCATAATATTGCAACTGAAGCAATAGAAAGTAATATAAATTTAGTTTTAGTTATATTTTTCAACTTATTTGCAAAATAGTTTCCAATTGCCATACCTAAAATAGCTATAGTAATTGAAAGAACTAAAAGATATACAACAATTAGAGCGCAGCTAGCATAAACAAAAATACCAGTAAGAGCTAATATAAGTGATGCTATTGGAACAAATATTATCGCACCAATACCAATTAATGCTGATATGAATGGCTTTTTAGTCATACTGTAAGTTGCTTTCTTTGCAAAGTTTGGTGTAACAAATGTAGCTAAAATAATAACTAGAGTAGCATATAACACAACAATAAAGAAGTTAGTAACATAATTTGAAATTATTTTAGCAGTAGATGGTTGTTCAACTGTCATTTTTTCAAAATTAACTTTTCCAATAACTACATCTTCAGGAATAGTAACTTCATTTGGTGTACTATAATTTAAATTACCACCAATTAAATTTTTAGCACCCTCATCAAAAGAAAGAGTATTTGCTGATAAATTTACATCCCTACCAACTTTACCTTGGAAAGTTGCTGTACTAACTGATAAATTTAAATCTCTAGCAACAAAACCATTTTCAGCTAATGTGAATTCTTGTGAAAGTGCATAAACATCATTAACTTTGCCTGAAATTTTCATTTCTTTGGCTAAAGCAAATACAGTACCAGTTACTTCAGCACCTGATTCAATTACTAATGAATTTGCCATTACAAATAAGTCACCTTTTACATAACCAGAAATAGTAACTTTTTGTCCCATTAAAAATGAGTTACCATTAACATAACCATTAAGTAATACATTAGTGTTACCTTCGTAAACAGCAGAGTTAGTATTTGGTATAGTAGTTGTCTCATTCTCTCCTGAGCTTTGTGAAGTTTCAGCAATAGGCATTGCACCTTCTTGACTAGTAGTAACTACATCAGTTGCGAAACAAACAGAAGAAAATACTACTAATAAAGCAAAACATAAAGCTAAAATTTTAAATGTTTTTTTCATAAAAAAACCTCCTTTTAAATTTGATATAAATATATACCATTAAAAGGAGAATGTCAACTATTTGCACGATTTACACAAATGTTTAATACAGCAATTTTCACAATTGGGTTTTTGAGATTTGCAAGTATTTCTTCCATGCCAAATTAAAATATGGTTAGCATCATAATAATATTTTTTAGGAAATAGTTTTAATAAATCTTGTTCTATTTTTTGAGGCTCTTTAGCATTTGAAAATCCAATACGATTAGATATCCTCTTAGCATGAGTATCAACAGCAATTCCTTGAGGGTTATTAAAAGCCTCAAGCATTATTACATTAGCACTTTTTCTACCAACACCAGGAATAGACATCAATTCTTCCATAGTTTGAGGAACTTCACCATTAAATTCAGTTAAGATTTTTTGAGAGGCAAGTTTTAAGTTTTTAGCCTTGTTTTTATAAAATCCACAAGAATGAATCAAGTTTTCAATATCCTCCAAAGGCATATCTGCAAAAGCTTTAGGAGTATTATATTTTGGGAAAAATTCGGCAGTTACTTTGTTTACTCTTTCATCAGTGCATTGAGCAGAGAGCATTACAGCAACCATCATCTCAAAAGGAGTATTAAAATCTAAACTACATTTTGCATCAGGATATTGTTTTTTTAATAATTCAAAAATTTCAACTGCTTGTTTTTTATTCATAATATCACCTCATAAATATATTAAAACACAAAAGAAAGGAACTTTCAACAAGAGAAAACATAAAATAGTAACAGATAAGAAAAAAACTTAATATAATATACAAAAGAATTAGGGAGGTAATTTACATATGTTATGTGCATTGAAAAAAACATTAGGTGTATGCCTTATAGGTTTGGGACTTGGAATATTGCTTGTATTATTACTTCCGATATCAGGCTGGCTATTTACTATTGGACTAGTGATTGTAATTGTTGGTTTAATGTGGTTATCTTGTTAAAAAGGAGAGTGAATAATAAATGACTATTGTTGTAAAAAAAGTTCCAAAATGTTTAAGAGGAATTGTAAAATTATTATTTGGAATAAAAGAAAAATGATACGAAAAAAGAGGCTATTCATATAGCCTTTATTTTCGGTTTGTATATCTATTATAATAACTCATTAATTAAGCTCTAGCAACTTTTCCAGAACGTAAGCATTTTGTACAAGCATGAATTGTTTGAGTTTCACCATTAACAACAGCTTTTACTCTTCTTAAATTTGGTTTAAAAGTTCTAGTTGTTCTTCTACTAACGTGAGAACGAGCAATACTTATTTTGTTTCCATGAGCTAATGTTTTTCCACAAATATCACATTTTGCCATTAAACTGCACCTCCTATGCGAAATCTAAAATTGACTAAATACAAGTTTAACACATAATTTTAAAAATTACAAGACTTTTTTGAAAATTTGGTAAATTTCCACAAATTAGTTGACAAATATGGAAAATATATGTTATACTAATAAACGTAAATTAAAGAAGCAATCCATGCTCACCTTAAGCAGATGGCAAAAAGGTAAATATTTTACTTAATTTATTAGGTATTTTTGTGTGTGGATTGATTTTTAAATCAATCTTTTTTTGATTTAATTTTATGGAGGTGTTTTATTATAAAACAAGATTTACCAATCAATGAACAAATTAGAGCAAGTAAAGTACAACTAATTGATGAAAATGGAGAAAAAAAAGGAGTAGTAAGTCTTAGTGAAGCTCTAGATATGGCTTTTGAAAAAAAATTAGACTTAGTTATGGTTTCTCCAAACCCAGAAATGCCAGTTTGTAAAATTATGAATTATGGCAAATACAAATTTGAACAATCTAAAAGAGAAAAAGAAGCTCGTAAAAAGCAAAAAAGTTTTGAAGTAAAAGAAATTCGTATCACACCAAATATTGATACACATGATTTTGAATTCAAAGCTAAAAATGCGAGAAAATTTTTAGAAGATGGCAACAAAGTAAAAATCACATTAAAATTTAGAGGAAGAGAAATGAACTATATTAAATTAGGAGAAGAAGTTCTTCAAAAATTTATAGATGATTTATCAGATATCTCTGTTCCAGAGAAAAAGCCACTTTTAGAAGGTAAAAACATGTTTATTATATTGGCTAAAAAAGCTGATAAGTAATATATACAAAAAGCATTAAATTTAAAGGAGGAATAAATTATGCCAAAACTAAAAACAAACAAAGCAGCTAAAAAGAGATATTCTTACACAGCTACTGGAAAAGTTAAAAGAACAAAGGCTAATAAAAGACATATTTTAGCTAGAAAAACAAGCAGAGCAAAATCTAGAGGAAAAGTGCAAGATGCTTATGCAGATAAAACATGTGAAGCAGGAATCAAAAAAATGCTACCATATGGAAACTAAAAATAGAAGAATAGAGGAAGGTGAATTAAAATGGCAAGAGTAAAAACAGCAATAATTACTCGTAAAAAACATAAAAAAATATTAAAAAGAGCAAAAGGATATTATGGTGCAAAACACTATAGATTTAGAATGGCTAAACAAGCTGTTATGAAATCTGGAAAATATGCTTATGTAGGAAGAAAAGACAAAAAGAGTAATTTTAGAAAATTATGGATAG